>Ga0222628_1000274_pt1 | contig 24154 bp, 29 predicted proteins | sample AntAcemetageno95_FD_179860 | JGI IMG/M metagenome (GOLD analysis project Ga0222628, IMG submission 179860) | Saline water microbial communities from Ace Lake, Antarctica - #95 | ecosystem: Environmental > Aquatic > Non-marine Saline and Alkaline > Saline | place: Antarctica: Ace Lake | collected...
TCTGGTGGTGGAGTAAGACTTGGTTTTGAAGGTGGACAAACACCTTTATTCAAACGTCTTCCAAAAAAAGGATTTACGAATCCTTTCAGAAAAGAGTATGCAATTGTAAATATTTCGGATTTAAATAGATATCCTGAAGGAACTATTGTGAATCCAGAATTATTGTTGAAAGACAGATTAATAAGAAAAGTCCTAAGTGGAGTTAAAATTTTAGGAAAAGGGATTTTAGAAGTAAAACTTACTGTTCAAGCTCACAAATTTACAGCTTCAGCTGAAAAGGCGATACTTGAAGCTGGTGGCAAGACAGAGGTGATATAATGGATACTTTGAAAAAGATTTTCAAAAATAAGGATTTACTTAAAAAAATCGGGTTTACATTATTAGCTTTTTTAGTTTTTAAATTACTAACTTATGTAACGATGCCATTAATCAACGCTGCGTCATTGAGTAGTTTATTCGATAACTCAGGATTTTTGGGAATTGTTAACTCAATATCTGGTAACGCTTTAAAGAACTATTCAGTTATTGCACTTGGAATTAGTCCATACATTACTGCATCAATTATTGTGCAAATGTTACAAATGGATATCATTCCTGCATTAAAAGAATGGAGTTTGGAAGGTGAAACTGGTAGAGCAAAAATATCAAGAGTAACAAGATATTTAGCAATTGGATTGGCATTTGTTCAAGCGTTAGCTATGACATTTGCATTTCACAATTCACAAACACAGTTATTTGACACATTCGTGAGTGACTGGGCAACTGCAGGTGGTAGAAACCTATGGTTCTTAGTATATTTCTATATTGGTGTTGTAATTACTGCTGGTACAGCGTTTATGATTTGGCTTGCTGATCAAATTACTTTAAAAGGAATTGGAAATGGTTCATCAATGTTAATTGTTGGTGGGATCATTATGTCATTCCCTGGAACAATCACTTCATTAATTCAGTATTATATTACAGATACAAATGGAGTATTGACTACGGTTTATTCGGGACAAGGAGCATTGTCTGGATATATATTATTCGCAGTGTGTATCTTGCTCTTTATAGTGGTGTTAGTAGGTATTACTTATATGCAGGTTGCAATAAGAAAAATACCTATTCAATACGCTAATAGACCTGCAAGTCAAAAATTCAAAGGAAAATCAGATTCCAACATTCCACTTAAGATTAATACTGCAGGAGTTATTCCAGTAATCTTTGCTTCGATTATATTATCGCTTCCAAATACGATATTTAGTTATATCAATATTGGCGGAACAGCAAGTAACTGGTTAACACAAATATTCTCATATACGCAACCAATCGGTTTCTTAGTGTATATCGTATTAATCTTTATCTTTACATTCTTCTATACGTTCATTATCATTAAACCAGAACAAATGGCAGAAAATTTACAGAAACAAAATGCTTATATACCTGGGGTTAGACCCGGATATGAGACAGAATCTTATATTACAAAAACGTTATTTAGAATTACAGTGATTGGAGCATTTTATCTAATGTTAATTGCTAGTTTGCCGATTATTACTTCCATAGCATTAGGACAATCATACATTCAAATCGGTGGGACATCCTTACTAATTATCGTTGGGGTTGCATTAGAGACTGCTAAACAAATCGGAACGGATACACAAGAAAAAGCTTATACAGGATTCATGAGATAAGTATTCGAATGATTAATCTGTTAATAATGGGAAAACCAGGAGCTGGAAAAGGTACACAAGCTAAAATACTTCTTGACCATTTTAATTTGACACATATTTCAACCGGTAATATTTACCGAGAAGAAATTAAAAATCACACCGCAATGGGAATAGAAGCAAATAGGTACATTTCACAAGGCAACTTGGTCCCAGATGATATGACCAACGATATCGTAAAAGAAGTACTAAGTACTCATGACTATCCAAATGGTTTTATGCTAGATGGATATCCTCGTACTGAAACACAAGCTGATGCTTTAGATTTGATGTTAAAGAATTTAAGAATCAAATTAACAGCTGTAATAAATGTTGATGTTGATGATGAAGTGTTACTTCATAGGATGGCTGGTAGGAGAGTTTGCTCTAATTGTGGGCAAACATATCATATTGATTACCATCCCCCAAAAGCACAAAGCATCTGTGATTACTGTGGTCATCAATTAATTCAACGAGAAGATGACTTAGAAGAGTCAGTATTAAATAGGTTACATATTTATAATATGATGACAAAACCGTTACTGGACCACTATCAAAAAAAAGGATTGTTGGTTGTAGTAAATGGAGAAAATACTTCAGATGAAGTTTTTCAAGACATCCTTAGCAAATTAGGTGAGTAAAAATGGTTACAAGAAAATCAAATCGCGAAATTGAATTGATGAGAATTGCTGGTAGAATTGTTGCATTAGCGCATAAAGCTGTTAAAGATACAATTAAACCAGGAATGACAACAAAAGATTTAGATGATTTGGTAGAAAAAGTAATCGTTGAAAACGATGCAATTCCATCGTTTAAAAACTATAATGGATTTCCCGCATCTGCATGCATATCAATTAACGAGGAAGTAGTTCATGGTATACCAAGTCCTCACAGAGTTTTGAAATCAGGGGATATTGTATCTGTTGATATCGGCGCTGTGTACAAAGGATATCATGGTGACTCAGCTTGGACATATGCATGCGGGGAAATTTCCGAAGATGCTAAAAGATTACTAGAAGCAACAGAAAAAAGTTTATTTGCAGGGCTGGAATATGCCAAAGCAAATAATAGACTGTCAGATATATCTCATGAAATCCAAATAACCGCAGAAGGTTTAGGATTTTCAGTTGTAAGAGAGTTTGTTGGCCATGGAATTGGAAAAAAATTGCATGAAGATCCACAGATTCCTAATTACGGATTACCAAACAGAGGATTATTGTTGAAGTCAGGAATGACATTTGCAATAGAACCAATGATTAATTTTGGTAACAAAGAGGTTAAAGTATTAACTGATGGATGGACAACCATAACTAGAGATAAATCATTATCAGCTCATTTTGAGCATACGATTTTGATCCAAAAAGATAGTTATGAGATTTTGACCAAAATATAAAGGGAGTGATTTTAATTTGGGAAAAAAAGAAGAAGTTATCGAAATGGTCGGAACGGTAGTTGAAGTTTTGCCCAATGCCCAATTTATAGTTGAACTAGAAATCGGACACCGCATCAATGCACACGTTTCTGGTAAAATCCGCATGCATTACATACGCATTTTACCAGGTGATAAAGTGAAGGTTGAATTATCAACATACGACTTAACACGTGGCAGAATCACATACAGAATGAAATAATAAAAATTTTAAAGAAAGATTTTAGGAGGAAAATGGTATGAAAGTTAGACCATCTGTGAAAAAAATCTGTGATAAATGTAAAATAATCAAAAGACATGGAAAGGTTCTTGTTATTTGTGAAAATCCAAAACACAAACAAAGACAAGGAAAGTAGGAGGTAATTATGGCACGTATCGCAGGAGTAGATATTCCTAGGGAAAAGAGAATAGTAATATCACTTACATATGTATTTGGAATCGGTAGAACCAAGTCTGAAAAGATCTTGGCAGCTGCGGGAATTTCAGAGGATAAAAGAACAAAAGACCTAACGGATGAAGAAGTTGTAAAAATTCGTCAGGAAGTACAAAAAAGTACAGTAGAAGGTGACTTAAGAAGAGAAAGAGCTATGAACATCAAAAGACTTATGGAAATCGGATGTTATAGAGGATTACGTCATCGTAGAGGGTTACCAGTTCGCGGACAAAATACTAGGAATAATGCTAGAACACGTAAGGGTCCAAGAAAAACTGTAGCTAATAAGAAGAAATAGAAGGGAGAATTGAATTAAATGGCACGTAATGTAAGAACTAAACGTCGTGTGAAAAAAAATATTCCTTCAGGAATAGCACATATTCATTCGACTTTCAATAACACAATTATTACAATTACCGATACAAATGGTAATGCAATTGCATGGAGTTCAGCAGGAGCAATCGGGTACAAAGGTAGCCGTAAATCAACTCCGTTTGCTGCAGGCCTTGCATCAGAAGCAGCTGCTAAATCAGCTATGGACAATGGTGTTCAAAAAGTTGAAGTAGAAGTAAAAGGTCCAGGACCTGGACGCGAAGCTGCAATTAGAAGTTTACAAGTAGCAGGATTAGAAATAACTGCTATCAAAGATGTTACACCAGTACCACATAATGGTTGTCGTCCAAGAAAACGACCACGTGGTTAGGAGGGTAAACAATGAAAGACTTAAAATTCGAAAAACCTAAAACATTAACCGAAGAAATGAATGATAACTATGGAAGATTTGTTATAACGCCTCTTGATAGAGGTTTTGGAATCACTATTGGGAATTCTTTGAGGCGAGTTTTATTGTCTTCTTTGCCTGGATCTGCAATTGTTAACGTAAACATTGATGACGTAGTACACGAATTCACACCAGTTGATGATGTCGTTGAAGACGTAACTACAATTGTATTAAACCTAAAAGGAGTAATTCTATCAATCGATAATGAAGATTCAAAAGTTGAAAAGAGACTGGATATAACAGTTACTGGACCGAAAGATGTTTACGCAAGTGACATTTTAGCGGATGAACAAGTAACAATTGTTAATTCTGATCACTATATCTGTCATGTTAATGCAGGAAAAGAATTTAGAATGGTTATGAAAGCTAAAAGAGGCAATGGATATATCAGTTCTAAAGAAAATGCTGCATATACTGAAGATGTAAATGATATCGCAATTGATAGTATTTATACTCCGATAGTTAAAGCAAACTATACAGTTGAAAAAACAAGAGTCGAAGACTCAGGAGATTACGATAAATTAATTATGGAAATTTGGACAAATGGTTCAATTAACCCTAAAGACGCTATTGGTATGGCATCAAAGATGTTAATCAATCATTTAGAAACTATAGTTGAATTGTCAACAACTGAAATAGAAGAAAACTTCATGGTTGAGAGAAAGAGCGAAGAAAAGAACCGCAATTTAGAAAAACCAATTGAAGATTTAGATCTTTCTGTAAGATCTTACAACTGCCTAAAAAGAGCTGGAATTCATACTTTGGGAGAATTAATTGAAAAATCTGAAGAAGATATGATGAAAGTTAGAAACTTAGGTAAAAAATCATTGAAGGAAGTTAAGCAAAAGCTTGAAGAAATGAATTTAAGCTTAGCTAAACATTAATCGATAGGAGGAAATCATGAGTAGTAGAGGATATACAAGACTTAATCGTAATAGCGCTAATCGTAAAGCACTAATTCGTGATTTAGCTACGCAACTTATCATGCATGGGAAAATTCAAACATCAGTAGTGAAAGCTAAAGAAATTAGAAGAACTGTTGAAAAGTTAATTACTCTTGCTAAAAAAGGCGACTTAAATTCAGCTAGAATTGCAGAAAAAACGGTTAGAGACTTAAAACTTGATGATCAATATGCAATGGCAAAATTATTCACCGAATTAGGACCAAAATATCAAGATCGTAATGGTGGATATACACGTATTTATAGAATTGGACCAAGAAGAGGCGACTCTTGTCCAATGGCTATTATTGAATTAGTATAATTTTATAATATTTAAGGCTGTCAAGAATCATTCTTGACAGCCTTTTTTATAGTACTTTAATTGTAATATTTGTGGAAAAATGTTATATTTATGATAGAGGTGGAAGATGATGAAATTTATTAGACGATTCTTAATATTTTTGGTACTAGTACTAGTAGGTTTAGGCTTGCTTTTTATGAGTTTTATTAATTCAATCAGGTATCAAGTGACAAGTGATGATTTACCACAAGATGTTTATGAAACATCGGGAGACTTGTTGGATTATGCAAAAACAAAAATGGTGGATTTAATTTTAGCCGATGAAGAAGATCAATATACGATTGTTGAAGAAATTTTGAACTTGATTATTCTGGACTCCATTCAAAAAAATATGAATACTTCTTATGATCCTTTGGGAGATTGCGAAGAAGATGCGTGTCTATATATATTTAAGAATAGCCCTTTTTTCGTTAACTATGCATATGCGTATCTTAACGATGTAGATCAAATGGTTGTTGTAGTTAGTGGAGGTAGCGATAAATATATTTCGGTAGATACCTCTATATTTCTTGTTTTTGATATAGACATTGATATCGCAAATCTTAGTATCAATTTCACTTTAGATACTTATAGTTTTGGAGAAAGAGCTATGTCTATGAAAATGTTGGATTTTACAATGAACAGACTAGATAAAGCAAACATAGAAGATAATATGACATTTGGTGAATTAGACCTTGACGAATATACATATATGATTTCATTAAGTGATCTAGATTTACCAATAATATAGGACAGATTTTATGACGAAAGAAAAAGAATTTTTAGAAATATTCAATCAATTAGAGAAGTATCTCAGAATTGAATATAACCAAGGAAATTACTCGTATTCGGGTTTTATGTCAACAATATATAGAATCAAAAAGAGCAACAAAAATCCAATTATTAAAAATAAATTTAATTTTGATATCCTTCAACAAGCTTCTCAAATTCGAAACATCATTGCTCATAATAATGATGTACTAAGCCCTTCAGATAAATTTATAAAAGACTTCTCTGAAGTTGTTGATAAAATCTGTAACCCGTTAAAAGTAGAAAATATAATGATTCGCTATTCGAATTTAAAAACCGCTGGAGTAAATGACACGGTTGGAGATGTTGTTAGTTTGCTTAAAGAACATGGATATAATACGATACCGATTATAGATGATAAGAATTTATTGGGAATTTTTACTGAAAAATCTATTTTTGATTTTCTTTCTATTCAAAAGAATTCAGTTATTACAAAAAACATGAAAATCTCTGATATTATTGAAGCGATAGATCTAAATTCAGATCCGCGTAAGTACTTCGAGTTTGTGCGAAGAGATGCAAGTTTAGAAGATGCTTATGAGTTATTTAATGTAGACTTAAAACACCGCAGAGAATTACTGTTATTGTTGATAACTGAAAATGGGAAACCAAACGAAAAATTATTGGGTTTGGTAGCACTAAGAGATATCAAAAATGCACTTTTAAATTAGGAAAATTGATTTATTTTTGATATAATATTTAGTTGGACGGTGTTTAGATGAGTATTATTTCTGTTAAAGACGTTTCGTTCTCTTATAACGAAAAAAAACAAGGATTAAAAAATGTAAATATCGAGATTAATAAGGGTGAGTGGATTGCTATTCTAGGGCATAATGGCTCAGGAAAATCTACTCTTGCAAAGACGTTAGTAGGACTATTAGAACCTCAAAATGGAGAAATCATTATTGATTCTATAAAACTTACTGAAGAAACAGCTTACGATCTTAGAAAAAAAGTTGGAATTGTATTTCAAAACCCTGATAATCAATTTGTCGGTGTCACTGTTAGAGATGACATCGCTTTTGGTATGGAAAATCTGTGTGTGCCAAGAGAAGAAATGTTAAAAAAGATAGATTTTTATGCAGAAAAAGTTGGTATGATAGACTTTTTAGACAAACAACCTTCCAATTTAAGCGGCGGACAAAAACAGCGAGTTGCGATTGCTGGTATTCTAGCAATGAAATCGGATATATTAATATTTGATGAAGCAACATCGATGCTCGATCCCTATACTAGAAATGATTTGATCCAATATATTAAGGAACTCAATGAAGAAGGATTAACCATAATCATGATTACACATGATGTTAACGAAGCGGTATTAGCAGATAAGATTTTGATTATGAACAAAGGGGAAGTATTTGCGTTTGACGAAACCAAAGCATTATTAAAAAATAAGCAAATCTTTTTAGATAGTCACTTAGAATTGCCGGTGACTCTAGAAATTGCTTCCAAGATTAACAATAAGAAGATAAAGGAATCCTTATGGGAATTTACTTTAACGAAGTAACACACGAATATGCATCCTACTCAAAGAAGACGTACAAGGCAATTCAGAATATTTCTTTGAGAATCGAAAAAGATTATGAATTTATCGCATTAGTTGGACATACTGGATCCGGTAAATCCACGCTTGCAAAACATATGAATGCATTGATTTTTCCAACCAGTGGATCCGTTGACATTTTTGGAAAACATATCGCTCAAAAGAGGGATAAAAAAATCAGTTATAATCAACTTCGAAAAAATGTAGGGTTGGTATTTCAGTTTCCTGAATATCAATTGTTTGAAGAAACCGTTGAAAAAGATATTATGTTTGGACCACTCAATTTTAAGGTGCCTTTGGAAGAAGCAAAAGTTATCGCAAAAGAGTCTTTAGAATTAGTCGGGTTAGATGAAACATACTTAAAGAGAAATCCATTTAATTTAAGTGGTGGAGAAAAGAAACGCGTAAGTATTGCAGGTATTTTAGCACTAGATCCAGATATATTAGTCCTTGATGAACCAACTAGCGGATTGGATCCGGCTGGAAAAAACACATTGATGAAACTCTTTACAGAAATTCATCAAAAAACCAATAAAACAATTATCATTATTACCCATGATATGGATTTGGTTTACGAATATTTCAATCGTGTTATTGTATTGAAAGATGGGGAATTATCGTTTGATGGGACTCCTGATAATCTATTTAGAAGTGATGTTCTAGATTCGAATCATTTGGATTATCCAAATACTATTAAAACACTAAAATATTTAAAAGAAAAACTAGGGTTAGATGTCGATATTTATCAAAAAAATGTAGATGATGTTGTAGTAGAAATAAATCGGGTGATTGCCAATGAATAGTATAATTATTGGGCAATATATCCCTGGAAAAGGATTCTTCTATAAACTAGATCCTAGAACAAAAATAATTTCCATCTTATTTTTGATGATCGCGGTTTTTATGTTACAAAATATTACTCAACTATTAATTGCCTTTGGAATTGCTTTCTTAATGTTATTAATAGGCAGAATATCTATATTAAAAGTAATAAAAGGTTTAAAACCTATTTTTGTGTTGTTGATTTTTACGTTTGTATTCCAAATTGCATTAAATACAGAAGGCGTTATCTTGTCACAGGCAACAATGCACTTTAATATATATAGCGTTATCGGAATTGTTGCGGTATTTGTAATATGGAGATTACTTCTAAGATTTGGTAGATTAAAAATCCTGTTATTCATAGCTTTTATGTTAGGTGTATATTTTGTTCTTAGATACATTAATTACTTGGCAGATTTTTATTCTTTCCAATTTACAATCTATGAAAAAGGAATTGAAATGTCTGTTTTTGTAGTTGTTAGATTACTGATTATTATTACTTTAACAACTGTTTTAACTTTGACAACAAAACCTACTGATTTGACTTCCGGATTAGAGAGTTTAATGCATCCGTTGAAAAAAATCGGGTTTAATTCTGAAGATTTTGCATTAATTATTTCAATAGCACTAAGGTATATCCCTACAATCTTTGACGAGTCACAGAAAATTATGGCGGCTCAAGCAAGTAGGGGGGCAGATTTTAGTGAAGGTAAATTAAAAGACAAAATGAAACAAATCATTTCTCTATTGGTTCCAATGTTTATCATCGCATTTATGCGAAGTGAAGAACTAGCGGATGCTATGGAATCTAGAAATTTTGTGCCTGGAGAAAGAAGAACAAGAATCAATATTTTAACCTTTTCAATGATTGATGTTTACACTAGTGTATTTACATTACTTTGTTTTGCATCTGCGATTGTATTGAAGGTGATTGCATAATGAATCTCGAAGTAAAACAACTCCACCCTGATGTTGGATTAAAATACGATGAATCAGTGGTTTTAGGTAAAGAAGATGTAGAAAAGTATATTAAAGATTATTCTGAAAAATTTGAAAACTTAGAGGTATCTCCAATTCATAATTCCCAAATGCTTTATGGATATAACCAAGATGGAAATCCGATAAAATTAGGTTTTGAAAACGATTTGATTCGACGAATTATTATTTTTACAAAACCAGTAACTAATAAGAGATTTATCGCAACAATCGCTTATGATGGACACTTGTATAATGGCTTCCAAATTCAAAAAGACCAAAAGACAATACAAGGAGAACTCACAAGAGTTGTATCGAATATTAATGGTTATGAAACGCTAATTCAAGGAGCATCTAGAACAGATACTGGAGTACACGCAAACAATTATGTTATTCACTTTGATACTGTTCGAGATTTGAGTAGCGATAGATGGCTGGAATTATTAAATCATCAATTACCAAAAGATATCCTAGTCAAATCGATAGAAGAAACTCATCCAATATTTCATTCTAGATACGATGTGTATAAGAAGAGATATACCTATAAGTTGAAACTAGATGAACGAAATCCTTTTATGATCAACTATGAATGGAATATCAAAAATATCAATTTAGATATTTTGAAAGAAAATATTAATCAGTTGATTGGAACTCATAATTTCACAAGTTTTTGTAAGGGAACTCCAGATTCTGCTGTACGAACTATATTCAATGCAGAAGTAGTCTTGAAGGATAATCAAATCCAATTAGTATTTGAAGGAAATGGATTTTTAAGATATATGATTCGCATTATTGTGTTTGCATTGGTTCAAATTTCAAGCGAACAAATTGAGGTAAGTATAGCAGCTATTTTGAAAGAAAAAAGCAGAAAATACACAAAAAATCTCGCTCCTGCAGCCGGGTTATATTTGGATCTAATAACATATTAAATACAATAAAAAAAGCGCTGAAATCAGCGCTTTTAAATTGCTATTGTTTTAATTTATCTAATTTTGCAATTTGACGATTGGTGCGAAGTCTTTTTGCAATTGCAATGATTAACAAAATAATAATATTAACAGAGACGATAGCTGCTCCCGAAGGAATTGTTAAAGAATATGCTAACCAAAGTCCAAAGAATACAGATAATTCCGAGAATACAATAGATATTACTAAAGTAGATTTAAAGCTCCATCCAATTCGCATGGCAGCGGCGACGGGAATAATCATCATTGATGAAATTAGCAAGACGCCCGCAGACTCCAATAGAACAGATACTACAATTGATAACACTATCATAAACATAATTTGGAATAAATTAATATTGATTCCTAAAAACTTAGCAGTTGTTTCATCAAAACTTACAGACAATATTTGTTTTCCAAACACAATGAATAGTACCAAAACTATCACAGCGGTTATTAAAATCAAAACTAAATAGTAATCAGTAACCGTTAAGATTGAACCAAATAAATAACTATATAACGACCCAGTCTTTTTCGATAACGAGAAGAAGATAGCACTTAAAGCTGCACCTAAACTGATAACAATTACCATTGATATTTCTTTATAATTTTTATACGATCTTCTGAACAATTCAATTAATAAACCACCAACAATAGAAAATATTATACCGAGATATAATGGCCGCTCAAAAAATATAGAAATCCCTAATGTTGATAAGTATAAACTAACTGAAATCCCAACCAATGAGAAATGCCCTAACGTATCAGCGATGAATGATAACCTTCTTACTGTAACAATTGATCCAATCGTTGGAGCGATAGCTCCTAATACAAATCCAGCAACCATAGCTCGAAGCATAAAGTCTTGTTGGAATAAATCGTTTAGGAATGACAATATCATAATTCATCAACTCCTTTAGCTTCTTCTTTGGTGCAAAGGGTAGTTGTTAAGTCAAGTGCCATATTTAAAACATGCGTATATTCTAGATTCTCAAGTGAATCTGTGTGAGTAATTAAAATGATTGTGATTCCTTTTCTATTTAACTCTCCAATTGTTTTATAAAAAAATTCGGTGTTTTGTTTATCGATGGAAGCGGTTGGTTCATCTAAAATCAATACTTCCGGGTCGTTTAACATCGCCCGAACAATAAAGACGCTTTGAAGTTGTCCCCCGGATAGTGAATTTATGTTTTGATTCACAATTTCTAAAATTCCCATTTCATCTAATAATTTTAAATAATTGTGTTCTGATTTCTTTGTGATTGTCGAAAATTTCAATAATTCTTGTACCGTCAAAGGAAATTCATAATTAAAACCATCATAATTTTGGCTAACATAACCAAATTTGGTCCATTGTTTAAATGAGTTAATGTCCTGATTATCCAAAAAAAGCATCCCATTTTTAACAGAATTGACTCCCAATAAACATTTGATTAAAGTGGATTTTCCAGTACCATTTTTCCCTTGAACAACCAAATAATCACCAGGATTAATCGTGTGAGATAATCCGTTGATAACTGATCTATGGCCGTAAGCAAAAGATAAATTTCTAATATCTATTTGCATATCACATCATCCTTTTTATATATTGTATCATACTAATTTATTTTAATAAAATAATATGTTTAAAAAAATCACTAATTATGAGATAATAGAAAGGTAAAGCAGGTGGTTTTATGAGAGGTAAATTCATAAGTTTTGAAGGAACCGAAGGTTCTGGAAAGACTTCTGTAATTAAAGAAGTCAAAAAGTATTTCGAAAATATAGGGTTTCAAGTTTTAGTTACAAGAGAACCAGGAGGCATTAAAATATCTGAGAAAATTAGAGATATTGTCTTAGATGTAGATCATACTGAAATGGATGCTAGAACAGAAGCATTGCTTTTTGCTGCGTCTAGAAGACAACATTTAATTCAAAAGATAATTCCGGCGTTAGACGAAGGAATTATGGTTCTTTGTGATCGTTTTGTGGATAGTTCTTTGGTGTACCAAGGAATTGCTAGAAATCTTGGTGAAGATGCAGTTTACGCAATCAATTTATTCGCGATAGAAAACACTTTGCCGGATTTGACTATCTTTGTAGACGTAAGACCTGAAGTTGGCTTAAAGAGGGTTTTTGACACTCCTAACAGAGAAATTAACCGGTTAGACCTTGAGAAACTGAACTTTCATAACAGCATTTACAATGGATACCTTGATTTAATAAATAAGTATCCAAAAAGAGTGAAAAGAATTAACGGAGAACAACCAATTATTAAGGTAGCTGTAGAAGCAATAGATCTTATTAAAACAGTGCTTTAGAAAAGGAGTTATTATGTCTGTATATTCATGGGACGAAGTTGCTAAATATCAAAATGATATTTCAAGAATCGTGAAAAATAGTTACAAACTAAATCGAATATCCCATGCATACATCTTTGAAGGCCCGAATGGAACGAAAAAGACAAGCACAGCATTTTTGTATGCGAAATCTTTATTGTGTACAAATTCGAATGATTTCAATCCATGTAATACTTGCCATAATTGTAGAAGAGTAGAAAATCGTACACATCCAAACTTGTTCTATGTGAAACCCTCTGGGAAGGTCATAAAAAAAGAACAAATTCAAAGTTTAATCCATGAATTTTCCAAAGCGTCTATCGAACAAGGGCCAAGGATATATATCATTGAAGAAGCGGATAAATTGAATGTGACGTCTGCGAACACATTATTAAAAACAATGGAAGAACCTGGACAAGATATTTACCAGGTGCTGATTACAGAAAACTATAACGCACTGTTAAAAACAATTATATCTAGAGCGGAAATATTACATTTTACTCCAATCGATCGAAATATTATTCGAGAACATTTGATTGACCAAGAAATATCCATTAATATAGCAAATGCTATAAGTGAATATACAGTGGATATGGGAGCTGCGATTAAGTTTGCTAAAAACGATGAGATGATTCACATCATAGAATTAGTTATAGCAATCAACAAAGCTTTCTTAGAAAAAAACAGCTCTTCGGTTATACTGTTTAAAGACAACGGACAAGATATTTTAAAGAATTTGGAGATAACTGATTTTTTCTTAACTCTAATGATATTCTTTCAAAAAGACGTATTACATTACGGACTTAGACATTATGATAATATCTGTTTTGAAGAAGAAAAAGATACTTTGAAAAAACTATCTGAAAAAATGGCCCAAAAGCACGTGGAAGAAAACATTTCCAATATGCTTGGATTAAAAGCTAGATTGAAGTATAATATCAACAACAAACTAGCATTCGATAAAATGCTTGCTTGCTTAGAAAGAGGTTATAAATATGCAACATACTGTAGTAGCTATACAGTTTAATCGTTTAGGAAAAAAATATTATTTTGATACAGCAAATATAGCTGTAACAAATGGGGATAAAGTTGTAGTTGAAACAGCTAGGGGAGTTGAACTTGGATTTGTAGTTTCTAATATCATGACAATTGGCAATGAAGAATTGGTATCACCATTGAAACCAATTGTAAGAATTGCGAATGATGAAGATGTTAGAAGATATGAAGAAAATCTTGAAAAAGAACCGATTGTTCTCAAAAAAACCGATGAACTGATTAAACTAAATAAATTAGAAATGAAACTCTTAAACTGCGAATATACATTGGATAGAACAAAATTAATTATCTATTTTAATGCAGAAGGAAGAGTTGATTTTAGAGAGTTAGTGAAAGACTTAGCAAATGAGTTTCATGTGAGAATCGAACTTAGACAAGTTGGAACTCGTGATGGCGCAAAAGTTCTAGGTGGAATTGGCCCTTGTGGTAGACAAACTTGTTGTACAACATTCTTAAATGAATTTCAACCAGTATCTATTAAAATGGCAAAAAATCAAAATTTGTCTTTGAATCCAAATAATATATCAGGTATTTGTGGTAAATTACTTTGCTGCATCAATTACGAAGATAAACAATATAAAGAATTGCGTAAAATAATGCCTAAGATGGATTCTTCTGTAAAAACACCAGAAGGCAGAGGGCAAGTTAAAAATATCAATTATATTTTGCAACAAGTAATAGTTGATGTAAAAGGAACGATGTATACATATCATATTTCCGATATCAAATTCAGAGAAGACGCATCCAAAGAAGATCTGAATGTAAGCGATAAAGAACTATTGAATCTAGAGGAATAAAATGGTGAAAGAAGAGATCCATGATTTGTTAGCTTATAATGGTTTAAAGATAATTCAAAGGAAAGATTTGTTTCGCTTTTCTTTGGATTCTTTATTATTAGCCGATTTTGTGAATATTAATTTAAGAACAAAAAAAATCATTGATTTTGGAACTGGATTAGCTCCGATACCACTATATCTATCACTAAAAACGGATTTACCAATTATTGGGATAGATATTCAAGATGATGTGGTGGAATTGGCAAAAAGAAGTATTATACTTAATAAACTAGAACATCAAATAACAATTTATAAACGAGATATATTGGATGCATATCAAGATTTCGAAACCAATAGTTTTGATATCATTACGATTAATCCTCCATTTTTTAAATATCATAACAAAGAATTTCTAAATGATTTAGATGCGTTATCTATTGCTAGACATGAAGTGTTTATCGATTTAGAAGGGATTATAACTTCTGCCAAGAAAATGATTACTAACGGAGGATCGTTGAATTTTATTCATCGTGCAGCCAGATTAGAAGAAATCATTATTCTATTGAACAAACATGGATTTATTATGAAAAGAATCAAATTCGTTTATACAACGACATTGAAGGACGCTATGATGGTGTTGATTGATGCAAGAGCGAACGGGAATACAGGAGATTTAAAAGTAGAAAAGCCATTGATTATTTATGGAGAAGACAATAAATATACCGATGAAGTTTTAAAGATTTTTCATATAGGGGATGATGGATTTGATACGAAATCTTAATTATCAATCAAATAGAAGTACATTATATTTAATAGCTACTCCAATAGGGAATCTAGAAGATATCACTTTGAGAGCATTAAATATATTAAAACAAGTAGATAAAATTTATGCAGAAGACACAAGGGTTACCGTAAAATTGTTGAATCATTATGAAATCAAGAAACCTTTAATTAGTTTTCATGATCACAATTCTAGCATTAAGATGGAAGCTGTACTGAATGATTTAGCGAATGGATTAACCATCGGGTTGGTTTCGGATGCCGGAATGCCTTTGGTCAGTGATCCTGGATATGATTTGGTAAAGAAAACATTGGAATCCAATTTTAATGTTGTCGCTTTACCAGGCGCGAATGCATTATTACCCGCTTTAATAATGTCTGGAATTAAAACCCATCCATTTCTGTTTTATGGGTTCTTAGATGCAAAGATTTCAAAACGACAAGAGGAAATAAAGGAATTGCAATATCGCAAAGAAACCTTAATTTTCTATGAAGCAATTCATAGAATTAAGCAGACACTAAGGGATATGTATGATATATTAGGAGATAGAGAGTTTGTTATAGCGAGAGAAATAACAAAAGCCTATGAAGAGATTATAAAGGGGAATCTAAGTGAATACGAAGATTTGCCAGATTTAAAAGGAGAATTAGTTTTAATTGTTGAAGGCTACTTGAATATACAACAGGAATCCAATTTAAGTATTATTGATCAGATTGATTTCTTTATCGAATCCGGATTGAAAAAAACTGAAGCAATGAAGAAAGTTTCTGAGTTAACCGGATTACCAAAAAATCAAATCTACCAACGATACCTAAATGAAAAAATAAATAAGGAGTGATAGTATGAAATTCGTAAGTTTAATAGCTGACGGTTTCGAAGATATGGAAGCTTTAGCCACTATTGCACTACTTAGAAGAGCTGGGATTGAAGTGGATATTGTTTCAGTTTTTAATAAAAAGACTGTTACAGGATCACATGGTGTTAAAGTTGTTGTAGATATGCCTATGAAGAAAATCGATGAAGAACAGTACGATGGATTATTTATACCTGGTGGTAGTCATGCTTTTGTTCTTAAAGATACAAAATCTGTAAAAAAACTCGTGACAAAATTTTATGAACAAGAAAAATGGTTAATGGCAATTTGTGCTGCACCGATTGTTTTTGGAGCGTTGGGAATCATGGATGGCAAACAATACATATCGTATCCAGGAACTGAAAATCACATGGGCGAAGCAATCCGAATGGAAAAACTGAAAGCAGTAAGTGATGGAAAATTTATTACTGCTAGATCCGTAGGGGTAATCTATGACTTTGTCTTTGAAATATTGAGAACAGTTTTTAACGAAAAAGAAGTTGAACGATTGCAAAAGAAAATAGTATTTTAACATTTATTGAGGTGATGAGATGAAAAGAACATTTTATATAACAACTCCAATCTATTACCCAAGCGGTAAATTTCATATTGGTTCGGCTTATACTACTTGTTTATGTGATAGTATAATCAGATATAAAAAATTACAAGGTTATGATACCCGTTTTTTGACAGGGACAGATGAACATGGTCAAAAAATAGAAGAGGCAGCTAAAGAAAATAACAAATCTCCACAAGACCACGTGGATTATTTTTCTGGTTTAGCTGAGAAACTATGGAAAGAGCTAGAAATATCGAACGATGATTTTATTCGCACAACAGAAAAAAGACATGAAGTAATTGTAGAAGCTATTTTTGAAAAATTATTGGCAAATGATGATATATATTTGGGTGAATACACTGGAAATTATTGTGTAAGTTGTGAATCCTATTTCACACCGACGCAATTAGTGGATGTAGATAAATGCCCTGATTGTGGAAGCACTACGAAAGTGCTTAAGGAAGAAACTTATTTCTTAAGATTAACAAAATATGCTGATAGACTATTAAAATTTATTGATGACAACCCTGACTTCATTGTTCCTGAATCCAGAAAAAATGAAGTAGTTTCATTTATCAATTCAGGGTTACAAGATTTGTCTGTTTCTAGAACTGCATTTTCTTGGGGTGTTCAGGTCAAATCTAATCCCAAACATGTCGTTTATGTTTGGATTGATGCTTTAAGTAATTATATTACCGCTTTAGGATATGGATCTAAAAATGATGATTTATACCAAAAATATTGGATAAATGGAGATGAAGTAATTCACGTTGTCGGTAAAGATATCTTGCGTTTTCACGCAATTTATTGGCCAATTATGTTATTTGCTTTAGACATTCCTGTACAATTTCGATTATTTGCTCATGGCTGGTATTTGATGAAAGATGGAAAAATGTCAAAGTCAAAAGGGAATGTGATTTATCCAGAACAATTGGTAGAGAAATATGGTTTAGATGCTTTTCGATATTATATAGTAAGAGAAATTCCATATGGAAATGATGGGGTCTTTACTCCTGAAGATTATATAAAAAGAATCAATAATGATTTAGTAAATGATTATGGTAATTTGGTGTCTCGTAGCATCTCTATGGTAAACAAATATTTTGATGGGCATGTAGGCAATAAGTCTCATGATCACGAATATAATGTGTTTGAACAAGAATTAAGAGACGTTGCTAAGGAAACATTTGAGCAGTATGAAAATAATATGGATGAATTTAGACTTGGTAATGCGTTGCAAGACTTAAGCGCTCTAGTAAAACGGACGAATAAGTTAATTGACGATACATTCCCTTGGGACCTTGCTAAACAAGAAGAATTAAAAGATGTTTTAGAATCTGTGATGTATCATTTGTTAGAAAGCATTCGAATCATCAGTATTTTATATCTTCCTTTCTTATTCAATGCTCCGAAAGAAGTATTTGAGTTTTTAAATGTAGAAGAATCATTTAGAGGATTTGAAAGCATTGCGTTCGGATCTAAAAAACATTATGATGTTGTTAAGAAACCGACGCATCTATTCCCGAGGTTGGACGCAGAGAAAGAAGCCAAAGTAATAAAAGCACTAATGCATGAAGGGAAACCTGTTGAGGCGAAGCGAGAAGTGAAACAAATACTTTCAGAAATTGAATTTGATGATTTTACTAAAATAGATATTCGGGTAGGTCTTATTGTGGAAGCCAAAAAACATGATGATGCAACGAAACTATTGGTTTTTAAAATTGATACTGGAGATCGAATTCGAAATATTGTTTCTGGTATAGCAGAGTTTTATAAACCAGAAGAATTATTGAATAAAAAAGTACAAGTAATAACCAATTTGAAAGCAGTAAAATTAAGAGGAGAATTATCCGAAGGTATGATTCTTTGTGGTGAAACTGAAGAAAAAAAATTGTGCGTAATTGAAGCTCCGAACGAATTGAATCCTGGAGATAAAATCAGTTAAATAAAATATTGCGGTGTCAATCGAAATTTGTTGACATATAATATCTAAAATGATATGATAATTAAGGTACATTTTTATTTTATAGCCCACAGGCCTTTTTAAACTATAAGGAGGTATAAAATGAAAACATTTATGGCAAATGAAAACACAATAAAACGCGAATGGTTTGTTGTGGATGCAGCTGGAAAAAGACTTGGCCGTTTAGCTACTGAGGTAGCTACAGTTATAAGAGGAAAACATAAACCTACGTATACACCACATGTGGACTCGGGGGATTATGTAATCGTTATTAATGCTGAAAAAATTGAACTTACAGGAAACAAATGGAATGACAAAAAATATTACACTCATTCTCAACATCCTGGAGGTTTAAAAACTAGAACAGCCAAAGTATTAATGCAAGAAAGACCTACAAGAATGGTTGAACTTGCAATCAAAGGAATGTTACCGAAAGGTAAACTAGGAAATCAAATGTATAAAAAATTATTCGTTTACGCAGGGGAAGAGCACAAACATCAAGCACAAAAACCTGTTGTAATGGAGTTAAAAGGTTAGGAGGAGAAAATGGCTAAATCAGTTATGTATCGAGGCACTGGTAGAAGAAAATCATCAGTAGCTAGAGTTATACTAAGACCAGGTAATGGTGTGATTACTGTTAACGGACGTAAGTTCGAAGAATATGTACCATCATCATTAGCTAGATTAGACGTTTCTCAACCATTAGTTTTAACAGCAAATGAAAACACATTTGATATTTCAGTAAATGTAAATGGTGGTGGACTTATTGGTCAAGCAGGTGCTATCCGTCTGGGTATCACAAGAGCTTTACTAGAAGTAAACCCTGAATACAGAAAAATTCTTAAGCCAGCTGGATTAATAACAAGAGACCCACGTGTCAAAGAACGTAAGAAATACGGTCTTAAAAAAGCACGTAGAGCTCCACAATTCAGTAAACGTTAAACAAAATGCCAAATATAAAAACACAGGAAACCACATCCTGTGTTTTTTTAATGCCAAGAAGTGATAATGGTCTATAAATTGTATTAAATCAAAATTACTTGATTATTTTAGAAAGTCTCTGTGTACAAACAAAATAATTTGATATAATCAAAGATAAGAGGTGATTAGTATGTTTTTATTTGGAAAAAGCAAGAAGAAGAAAGAGGCGGAAAGAAAAATACAAGAAGAACTTGCGTTGCAAGCTAAAATAAAAGAAGAGAAGAAAATAAAAGCAGCACAGGAAAAGCAGAAGGAAGAAGCTCAAAAACAAGCAGCGGCTAAGAAAAAAGCAGCACCTGCAAAAACAAAAGAAGTCGTAAAAAAAGCACCAGCTAAAAAGGCACCAGCTAAAAAAGCGCCTGTCAAAAAGATATCGGTTAAAAAAGCACCAGTTAAAAAAGCACCAGTAAAAAAAGCGCTTATTAAGGAAGTTGCAGCAAAAAAAGCACCATCTGGAAAATATGAAGTGTATCCAGAAGCTGGCCTTTATAAGTATCGATTAAAAGCGTCCAATGGAGAAATTCTAGCGGTATCTTTTGGATATTCTACTAAAAGCAGCGCAAAAAACGGTGTGCAAACATTTAAAAACGCTGTAAGTGAAGGAAACTTTGACATTTCCACCGATAAGTCTAGTTTTTCTCATTATGACTTATTTGGTTCTAGAGGAGCAAGAGTAATTTTAATTGGGGAATTTTATAAAACATTAAAATTAGCTGAATCCGCTGTGGAATCCGTTAAGAAATTTTATAAAACAGATAATATTAATGATTTAGATAAAATACCAGCAAGTGAAAAAAGAGAAGAAATTGCAGTAATACCAAAAACAACTGCAAATCCAAATGGAAAATTTCAACTCATTAAAGAAGGAAAAGAATATTTCATTAAATTGCTGGCTTCTAATGCGCAAGTTTTATTGGTATCTCAAGGTTACACAACAAAACAAGCTGCTTTAAATGGTTTGGAAGCAATTAAAAATGCTATTGCAAGTCAAAATTTCACAGTTGGTAGAGACAAACAAAATAGATATCAGTACAATCTGTATACTGCGAATAATCAATTGATTGTTTCGGGAGAAACATACCCAGTTAAACAGAGTTGTTTATCTTCTATACAGTCGGTTGTTAGGTTTGCTGGAAAAGCGGAATTACAAGAAGTGAAATAAAACGCCTTCGGGCGTTTTTATATTTAGGTTATATATTATTAAACGTTACCAATTTCTATAGAGTGTGGTAAAATTATTATATATGGAGGTTCATTATGAAGAGAGGATATTTACTGTTTGCGTTATTAATATTAGTGGAAATGATTTATTCCTTTTTTTTAATTATTGGATTACATATTTCATCACTATCATTGTTAATAACAAATTATTTAGCATTGTATATTATCTTAGCTTTTGTTTGGTTGTTCTCCTTGGTGCTAATCATAAGAGTGTTACTAAAACCATCTTATGCATATAACAAAAGCCATTGGATTTTAATACTGTTAATGAATCCATTTATTGGCATTGTTTTATATTATATATTTGCGCGTGATTTTCAAATTCGTAAATTATCTAAATATAGGCCACTAATCGCTACAAAAGCATTTTTAGGACTTGAAGAAAAAACGAACCCTGATTACTCAAAAACAAGATTTGGAGAGGTTTTTTCATTCATACAAAGTACAACCGGAAGATCAGTCTACCAAGATGATACTTATTTAGAGATTTTAAACAATGGAGACGTATTTTTCCCGAGATTGATAAAAGAATTACAGAATGCAAAAGATTATATTTTCATGGAATTTTATATTGTTAAGAATGACAATACCGGTAGAAGTGTCTTAGATATATTAAAAGCAAAAGCAGAAGCAGGGTTAGATGTATATTTAATATATGACCATATGGGTTCCAATAAACATTTGGATCGTGTATATATGAAGAAACTCAAAGAATCAGGTGTGAAGATTGGTATTTTTGATCCGCAATCACTAACAATCTTCAATTCTAACTTGAATTTTAGAAACCATAGAAAAGCAACTGTCATTGATGGAAAAGTTGGGTTTGTTGGTGGAATGAATTTAGGAGATGAATACAATCATTTGGATAAGAAATTTGGTTTTTGGCGAGATACTCATGTAATATTAAAAGGAAACGGAGTTACCAGTATTCAAAATGTTTTTGTGAAGGACTGGTACTATATCACCAATAACGTCATTGATAAGCCAATGGATAAATCAGTTGAACAATTTAAGGGATTTGTGACTGTCATTGAATCTGGACCAGATTTTGAAAATAGTTTAATTCGAAATACCTATTACAAAATGATGCAATCTGCTCGAAAATCAATTCGAATTGTAACTCCATATTTGATTATAGAGTCTGAATTGATGCTCGCGATTGAAATAGCTCAAAAGTCTGGAGTTCAAGTAGAGCTTCTAGTTCCAGGAAAGCATGACTATATAGCAGTTGGTTATGCTACGGAATCATACTATGAGCAACTTCTTAGCTTAGGAGTCAAAATATATATTTATAAGAAAAATTTTGTTCATTCAAAAATTTTAATAATAGATGATCAACTTGCCTCTGTAGGCTCAGTTAATTTTGACCCAAGAAGCTTTCATTTAAATTTTGAAGTGACCAGTATTTTTGAGAACAAAGCGGTTGATAACTTGGTAGAAGCATATAAAGAAGATTTGATGAAATCAGAAGAAGTCTTGTTAGATAAATGGAAAAAACGAGGTATCATAGCAAAAATAATTCAAGGGCTTTTCAATTTGTTTAGCCCGATATTTTAAGGGGTGGTTAAATGACTTTGCCAGAAATTTTAGGTTTAATTGGGGTAATATTATCGGTTGCAATTTTAGTTATTTTGGTTTTTATATTGAATAGCAAAGTTGCGAATGATGATGGAAATTTAAAAGACATAGAAGAATCTATCATTGAAAAGGTTAGGAACCTAGAAACAGCAGTTACGAAGAGCATTTATGAATCTATGCTTCGATTTAACAATGATGTGAACGAACAACTTAGAAAACAGACAGAAACATCAAATGAAAACATTACTGAATTTCGTTTAAATGTCAACAAAGAGCTTACTGGATTTCAAACGAAAATAAATGAAGATTTGTCTAAGGACTTTAAGAGTTTGAATGAAAGCATAGAAAAAAGAATGTCCGAAATTAATGAAAAAGTAGAAGAAAGATTATCGAAGGGTTTTGTTGAGACAAATAAAACCTTTGTGCAGATTGCAGAAAGAGTAAAAGTAATCGACGATGCTCAGAAAAAAATAGAAAGTCTGTCAGAGGAAATGATTGGATTACAAAATATTTTATCGAATAATCAAGCTAGAGGGGCATTTGGAGAATATCAATTGAATCAATTGTTGTTAAGTGTTTTTGGCGAAAATGATCGTCTTTACCAAACGCAATACACAATATTAAAAGATAAGAATGAAACGTATAGAGCAGACGCTGTAATCTTCATGCCAAAACCAAATGGAATGGTAGCGATTGATTCGAAATTTCCTTATTCATCTTATTCAAAATTATTTGACAACAATGAATTAACGAAGGAAGAAAATGACCGATTAATTAGTGATTTTGGACGAGAAGTAAAAAAACATATTACAGACATAGCAAATAAATACATTGTTACAGGAATTACAAGCGATTATGCAATCATGTTTGTTCCTAGTGATGGCATCTTAGCGCTTCTACATTCCAAACTAGTTACAATTATTGAGTATGCTAGAAACAAGAATATAACCATTGTTTCACCAACCACATTGATTCCATTGTTATCTTCATTTCAAGCTGTAGCGATTGATTTTGAAAGAAGCAAACATACCAAGGAAATCATCGAGCAACTAAAGAAATTAAAGATTAATTTCAGAATTTTCGGAGATGAATGGTCAAAATTGAATCGTTCCATTGATACATTGAGAAAAGATGGAGACAAAGTTAACAATCGAGTTGAAAAATTAAACACTAGATTTCACGACATTGACAAAGTGAATTTCTTAGAAGAACCTAAAGTTGAAAAATTAAATGAAAGTGCGGAAGATACTCAAGAATAGGGGTACTTTTGAAATTTAGTTGCAATTTTAATTAATATAATGTATAATAATTTTTAATAACAAGCGAAAAAAAAGGAGAATTAAATGAACGGTACAGTAAAAT
>Ga0222628_1000275_pt1 | contig 24123 bp, 33 predicted proteins | sample AntAcemetageno95_FD_179860 | JGI IMG/M metagenome (GOLD analysis project Ga0222628, IMG submission 179860) | Saline water microbial communities from Ace Lake, Antarctica - #95 | ecosystem: Environmental > Aquatic > Non-marine Saline and Alkaline > Saline | place: Antarctica: Ace Lake | collected...
AAATAAAATATAGTCTGGTTCAGGGACTGAACAACGGACTTAAAACAAAAACACGGTGAGGTGTTCTCGTTGGAGAAGTCTATGAAACGTGAAACACACAAGTCTTTAGCTTGTGGGTAGTTCATTAAATTTATCATCTAATTTCATATATTCTGCATAATCTTGATGATAATTTGTATGAATATGAATATTCTTATCAAAAAAGATATTTGTGTATCTGTTTTTTTCTGTATAAATATAATAACAATTATATATATTAATTGATTTACCACATCTATAAATGTAATTATATTTATTTAGAATATTTAAGTATTCATTTTTATTACTCAATTTTTCATTTAATATGATATGATTCATCAGTTTTTGTTGACCATTTTGGGTTAGGTTTATAATTTGTTGATAAAAAATAATCATAAAGAAATTTCCAATCTTTTTCAGGAGAAAAACCTGATTTATCATCAATTAAAGAGTTGAAATAGAATTTTTTATCATAATAACCAAAACTACCTTTTGCATCTGATACTTCTGGATTTTCATTTATATAGTTAAATTTAATTCCTGATTCTGCAAATTGTTTAATATATGTTTCAATTTCTTCTGGATATGATGAAGAATATAATATTAAAATTATATCTTTTCTATCAGTCATTAATTTTAATGTTTCTTTTGCATATGGATAATAATTAAGTGTTTTTTTAGTAATATTTTTTCTATAATCTGGTTTTGAAATAGTTCCATGAATGTCTATACTATGATATGTCTCAAACCATTCTTTTTTCTCAGCATGATTAAACATCTTTTTTAACCAAGTAAGTATTTTAGGATCTTTTTCTTGAAAACTATTTTCTAACCATTCAATATATTGTTTTGTTGGTTTAGAATTAATAAAAGATTTCAACCCCGTTTCTTGATTATATTTTTCTTGTGATTTTTTCATCTTTATTAATTTCATTTTATAAAATTTTCTACCCATTTAGTTTCAAAATCATTAAATATATTTTCAATTTGTGTCATTTTTACAGAATATTTTTTAGATATTTCTAATTGTTTTTCTTTTAACTTTTTCATATCATAAATATTTTCAATTGATTTTTGATGTAATTCTTTAACATCACGATCAATCTTACTATATACATGACCATCTTCTTCTATTTCAATCAAATCAATCAAATCTTTAAATTTTTTTCTATTTTTTTTCTTATAATAAACAGATAATGGTTCATCATTATTTACTTTTAAATTATTATATATAGTATTCACTATATATTTAATATCTGTTAAATTATAACTTGTTTCTTTTTGATCTAATAAAACTTTTAATTTTTTTATATTAACCGAAGAATGGATATTTTTAAATTTTCTTTTAAGACTTTGTTTGTTAAGACTAAAATAATTTAATTTATATTTCATATTTTTAATTTTAATTCAACTACGAAAATACAATAAAATATTTTAAAAACAAAATTTTTTTAATTAATCATCTCCATCTGCTTTCATTTCATTACAAATTTTACACATAATCTGATAATTAATTAATTTATTTATCCCTCCTTTTGATTTTGGAATAATATGATCTACTGTTATTAAAACTTCTTCTTGATCTATAAGACCATATAAATCTAAATGAATTCCTTTTCCTCTATCTTGTTCTAGAGCAAAAAATAAACCAGTTACTCCACAATTTACACAAATTAACCCTTTTTTATAAAAAATTTTTGCCCGACGACAATTTATTTTATAACCATCTTTTTCCCAATATATTCTTTTAGGATTTTCTTCAATCCAATTAAATATTTCTTTAATAGTGTAAATTTTTAATCTTATCATTCCATTATGAATGGGTATTATGCTATCTTTCATATATTATTTTTTATTTATCAACATTATAGAAAAAATATTGATTTTAGTTTTTAATATATAATAAAAAGAATAATAATATATTATGAAAAATTTAAAAAATTATAAAAAATTAAGTAATGACTCATCAAGAGGATGGTGGAAAATTAAAATATATAAATAATGATTTATAATTTTTATCAACACATAAATGAAAATATTAGTAAAAAATATGGATTAAATGTAAAAAATAAATCTATATTATTTACTGATATAAAAGGTAGTTCTGATCTTTGGAAAACATCTGAAGATGAGATGTTTAAAAGTTTAATTGAACATGAAAAACAAGTAATAAAAATTGCAGACAAATTTCATGGGGAAATTCTAAAATCTATTGGTGATTCATTTATGATAATTTTTGAAAATTTATTAAATTCAATAAAATTTTCAATTGAATTACAAAAAGAAATAAATAAAAATCCATTAAAAATAAAAAATAAAAAATTATTTATAAGAATTGGAATTTGTTTTGGGGAAGTATTTGAATATGAATCTAAAAGACAAAATAAAATATTAATTGATTATTTTGGGAATATTGTTAACACTGCATCTCGAATGGAAGCTAAAGTTTCTGATGAAAAAGGATTTGCTTTTTCATATTTTGGAGATATTGAAAATAAAAAAGAAATTGATGATTTAGTTGAAAAAGAATGTAAAGTAGAAATTATTGATTTTAAAGAAAAATGTTCAAAAGATTCTAAAAGAAAACGATCTGAAAGATTATTATCGGATTCACATAAATATTTATGTGAACCTTTATCAAATTTAAAAGGAGTAAATGCAGTTACTTCTTATAAATGTAATTTAAAATAGTAAAATATGAAATATTTAAAAATATATTTAAAATTTCAAAAAAACGGTTTTTTTATTTAATATATAATAAAAAGAAAAAATAATTAAAAAAAATGGCAAAAAGATATAAAACATTAAGAAGAATGTGGGACTCATTAGGTTACACAACATTAAGTTCATTAGTTGGTACTATAATGCAATCAGTTGATTCTCTTGGTTGGGATACCCGTCCAAAATAGTGTGTCTGTAACAAAAAAAGTTTCCAACAATTTAACAAGTTTAAAAACAACAAAACATTAAACTTAAAATTGTCAGAAACTATGAATTTAACAAAGAAACAAACAGAAAATGTATTAAGCAAGTTTTTAGAGCAAGAAAATGGCTTAAATGAAGTAATGCAAATGATGCTCAATGCAATGATGTATAGTGAACGAACAGAACACTTATCAGATTGTGAAGCAAATAAAGCAAATGGATTTCGTTTGGGAAAAGTATTTGGCTATGGAAGCCAGATAGAATTGCGAATACCAAGAGATAGACAAAGTGCCTTTACTCCGCGCCTTTTAGCCTTATTTAGGGATCAAGAAAATTACCTAAAAGAAGTTTCATTTAAGATGTATAGTAAAGGATTGACCACAAGAGATATTTCTGAAGTAATGGAAACAATTTATGGTACACATTACAGTAAAAGTAAAGTAAGCAATATTAGTCAAAGTTTTTATGAACAGATGGAAGCTTGGCGAAATCGAGATTTGGAATCCCATTATTTAGCATTTTACATAGATGGCTTACACGTAAAACTCAAACGAGACAAACATTATCAGAATGAATGTTTTTACATTATATTGGGATTGAAAGAAGATTTAACAAGAGAAGTAATAGCTATAGTAAGTTTCCCGTCAGAATCATCAACAGGTTGGAGAGAAATATTTAGAAGTCTAAAATTACGAGGTGTTCAATCAGTTGGTTTGATAGTATCTGATGGTCTATCAGGATTAGAAAGTGTAATAGCAGAAGAATTTAATCAAACCCCACATCAAAAATGCATTGTTCATTTACAACGCAATATTCAGACCTATGTAAGAAGAGAAGACAAAAAGGAATTAGCAGAAGATATTAGAAAAGTTCTATCACCTGATGATAAACTTCACACCAAAGAGAGAGCCTATGAAGAACTAATGAATATAGCTCAAAAATGGAGCAAGAAATATAAATCATTAGGAAATTACCTGATAAATTTAGAGTGGCAACCTTACTTTACATATTTAGACTATTCAATTAAAATCAGAAGAATGATTTATACTACCAACTGGATAGAACGCTTTAATAGAAGCTGTAGGAGAACTTTAAAAGTGAGAGGTGCTTTTCCTAATGAGGAATCAGTATTAGCATTAATTACAAGTGTTGCTATTGATAAATCAGAAAAACAATATAAATATCCAATTTATAATTTTAAATTTGAACCCAGATTGCTAAAAAATCAGTAATGAATATGAAAAATACTTGTTAATTTATTGAAAACTTTTTACATACTATAGACACACTAATATGGACACTACCTTGGTTGGTTTACTTATCAAGATAAATATGGAGATATTGTAAAAGCACAATATGATTCAACAGTACCAATTGTAGTTAATTCAAATACTTACGAATTAACATTTGATGCAGCAGAAGTTTATTTAGCTGGGAAGAGTGGATATACATATACATATACTGTTATAAATGAAAATTCTCTTGATGTAACAAGTGAAATTTCTTTTTTTAGTGATGATATAACAATAGTTCAAACAGGTGGCACAAATGGTAGAGTATTAACAGCTCATGATGGTCTTGTGACAACAGCAACAACAACATTAGTTCATGCAGATTATGATCCAGTAACACATCCTCTTGCATCAGGTTCAACAAAAGTAACTGTTGGTCAATATAATCAACATGTTGGTCCATCAGGTGGTACTTTAGATTTATTGGGTATTGGAACATTCCAAATAACTGGTGGAACAAATTATTATATAAGAACAGGATTAACATTTATGAATAGATCAGTTGAATCTGTATCAATTGAAACTGCTGAATTATGGTATAGTTGGTATGATGCAGGTATTTTTACTGAAGCTACATTAACATCAGATGCTAATCTTAATTTTACTGATACAGGGACAACAACAATGGTAGTTTGGGATTATAATGCATTAGCATTTGACTCAACAGAAACAGGAGGAACATATTATATAACAGTAGTATAATTTTAACTGAAAAAATCTATAAAATAAAAAAAATCTATCTTAAAAGATAGATTTTTTTTTATTTTATAGATTTTTTATTAATTTATTCCATATTTATCAATTAATGAGAAATCTCTTTCTACTTTCTTAACAATCAATTCTCTACCTTTTTTAATTTGACTTTTAACTGTAGATAAATTTAATTTCAAATAATTAGATATTTCATTATAACTCATATTATTAATTTCTCTCATAATTAAAACTGTTCTATATTTAATTTGTTTCTCTGGTAAATTATAAATTGCGGTTCTAACAATTTCTGCTTTTTTTACAATTGTTTTTTTCATTATTTTTTCATTAATTGTATCATTATATGATAAAAAAAGATTTAATGTTGTAGTTCCATTTTTTAATTCTTTATCCATACTAACAACTGATAATCTTTGTTTTTCTTTCCAATTTTTAGTGGCAATATTTTTTGCTATAGTATATAACCAAGTGTGAATTTGTGATTTAGTTTCATCAAAACTATCTATTTTTTTTAATGCTTGAATAAAAGCGTCATCTGCAATATCTTCTGATAATTCAAAATTATTTGTCCATCTTGTTAAATACCAAATTAATTTAGGTTTCTGAGTTTTATAAAATTCTTTAAAATTTATATTAGTTTTTTGTTTAAATCTAATTTCTAGTTTGTTCATAAATTAAGATTATTTTTTTAAGTCAATAATAATTATACAATTTCCCATATAGTGATAATATGAGAAAAAGTTTAATTTTTAATTAATTTTATAATTTTATATTTTTTTGGTGTGTAAATTGTTTTGTTTATACTCTTATTATGAAATAATGTTACATTTATTTCATATAATTTTTTAATTTTTTGTTAATATATTTTTTAATTTTTTGTTTGTCATATTTTAGATATATTTATTTTATATGTTCAACGTTGTACACTTTTTGACTTTGTTTTCAATTCCAGATGATGCTAAAAAACATTACTGCACAAATATAAAAAAGGTTTCATTCAACCCATTATGTACATCATTATATACATACATCATTATATCCAGATGTGTACCGGAAGTTCAGCCATAATATTAATATAGCTTGGCAATTTGTGGTTTCATTCAACCACCCATCAATCATTATCTTGGTTTTCATATAATCATATCCATATTTTGATTGAATTTTTCTCCATATTTTATTATAATCTATCCACAATGTTTCATTTTTTAAATTCTGTTCAAAAAAAATATTTTCATTTTTTATATTATTTAAATTAATATTAATTTTTTGATTTAATATTTTATTTAATTTTAATTGTCTATCAATATTTTTATCATAATAATAAAATATTGAATCTTGATGGTTTTTAGATTTAATTTGAATACTATTATTTAATAATTTTAAAAATTTTTCTTTGTCCATTTTTTAATGATTTTTTAAATTTGTGTCAAATTTATTTTTAATATTTTCTTTTTCCTTTTAGTTATCTTCACGTTTAATATTGATAGACTTTAGTTTATCAATCTTTAGTTAAATACCTTAGTTAATTCACTCATAATATTTATATTTTAAGATACTAATTCTAAAATTCTTTTTGTTTCTCTTTTTATAACTGAACTATCATAATTTCTAAATACTTCAGTGTAACAGTTTAAAGCTTCATAAGCATTCATATCAATATCAATTAATTTGAATTTATCATCTTGAAATGCCATTGGGGTTTTTAATAATTCTGTTTGTTCTGCTTGAAGATTTAAAATTTTATCAGTTTCTGAATTTAACATTTTTTTAGAAAATGCTCTAACTTTAATTGATGCTGATGGTGTGATTATACCATTTTTATTTATTGCTAAACCTCCCACAATATCTTTAAAAGATACAAAATTGTTACTTAATCTTTCAATTTGTGTAACTTGATTTTCAATATTAATATTGAATTGGTCTAATTTATTTAAGAAAAGTTTAATTTTCTCAGGTAATGTAGTTTTATAATGTTTTACTTTAAGTCCAGAATATTCATCAGTTGCCGCAACCATTCCATTTGAACAAATCCAACGAATAACTCCAATATTTACTTGTAATGCTCTACTTTTATCTGTGGAATTTAAGATATTAAACATTTTTTGATATTTCTCGCCATTAATAACCATATCTTCACCAATTAGTCTAAGTTCTTGTTGACCTTTTGTGATTTTTAATTTGTAAGTTTCTGGTTGAAAATAATTTTCAATTTCTTCAATAATATTTTTTGTGAAAGGAACAAAATCAAATAATTGATAATTATCTGATACAGATGCAGTAGAAATTATTCTATTATTAAATTGTGTAATAATTGAATGACCTTTTTGAGATAGATTAAGAGAATCTAATGTTTGTTTGATGTTAGTTTTGTTGTAAGGTTTTGTTGTAATATTCATATCTTATATTTTTTTAGATTAATTTTATACAAAGATAAATAAAATATTTTAAATAAAAAAAAATAATTACAAATATTTTAAATAAATTCGTGAGTAATTTCTGTTGTCCTAACAACTTTAACTAATTTACCTTTCTGTAATTCTTTTGTTTGATATGATCCTGAATATGTTAAATCTTCTGGTTTTGAAATATATTTTCATCTGTTATTTGAGCATTATCAATATCTACCCAACCATATGATCGTGTATTTTCCATTGTATTCAATTACAATTCCTTTTTCTGTTTTTACCATAATTATTTATTATTTTATAATCTATTTTTTAATTTTTAATTTTAATAAAAAAATCCCAATCAAAAAAATTAATTTTTAATTGAGATTTAGATTTTAAATGGTTGAGTGTTGGCCATTTATGAATGTTTTTTATTTCCATTTCCAGAAAAATCACACACAAATCATTTCTGATTGTATCATTCATAGAGACAAGTTGTGAACTTGCAACATTTACTACCCATTATATAAGTTTCAATTTCGACCATGTGCCTTGAGAGCCAAAGAGTTTTCACACTCACCAATAGATTTAATTTATTCACTTTGTTAAAATCCTTGCGAGATTTCGAACATCTTCATTTTACAGAAGAATAACTCTATTTTCATGAATAGTATCACAGAACTTTTTGCATATTTACCTTTTTTGAAGTTTATATACCTGATCACTTATTCAGAATGCGTCTGCGATTTTTGCTCCATGCTTCCTTTTGAGAAGTTTAGAAACGACATTCTGATATAGTTTGCGAGACTATGGTTTAGAATTCTCTTGTTACACCCGAAGGTGATTAGCCCGAAGGCACCCAAGAATTATTAAACTGAAATAAAACATACTGAGTTGGCGACCCATTTTTGTTTTACTCTAAAAATCTCCTATTAATGTTTCCATTTCAAATCCTCGTAACGACCAGTTTTTGAGGATTACACCGCCAGTTGTTAAACCACTTGGTGCGTTGATTTTAATGCTTACATGGATTGAAGACTTTCCGAAGAGAGAATTCAACGCAACTATCATAATTAAATTATGTTAGCCACTTTATTTTCATCACTGAACTTATCCTTTAATGATTATAAGCAACCATATTTTTTCAATATTTTCAAAGAACTTTTTCTTTTTTGTTTTAATGTGTAGTTCTTATTTTTTCAAAAGTTTGATTTATTTTTAATTTTTTTTAACTTTTTATTTTAAGAACATTCTGCAAAGATAAAACATTTTTTTGATTCACAAAATATTTTTCACATTTTTCACATTTTTCACAAAATTTTTGTTTTGAGTTAGTATATACTCTTAAAAAAATAAAAGGTTTCGTTTTGTGCAACTTTTTTTTTATTTAAAGAAAAAAACAATTGAAATATGAAATTCTTAGGACAAAAACAAAAGCAATTATTTACTGAATTAATTGAGCAATTTATTCTTGAAGATATAGAAAAAATTATATCTATGTGGAACCTTTTGCCAATTCATTTGCAGTAAATCATTTATTCTATATAAAGATAAAAAATTCAAAATTCATCATTATCAAGGAAAGAGAAAAATATTTAAAAGAGAAATAGTTATTACAAATTTTTAATTAAATTAAATTTTGAAATATAAAGCCCATCCTAAATCATAATCATTAGTATTTCTTTTTTCCCAAGATTTGGTATTTTAGAATATGTTCTAATTTAACTAATATATTCATAATTTATATATAATAAAAAAGAAATTCAAAAAATATAAATGTAATTAAATAATTTATAAATTATTTTAAAATATAAAGAAAATATCAAATTTTTAAATTTAAATATTTTTAGTTAAAATTGAAAAATTATCATTTATATTTTGATTAATAATTTTAATAATTTCTTTATCTTTTAAAGTAAGCTTCAATATATTTAAATATTTTTCAATATCTTTTTTAGATGAGAATTTAAATTCTTTTTCAAGTGGGGATAATTCTATTATTAAATCTTTTTCAATATTATATAAAACAAATCCAATTCTATCTTTAAAAAAATTTATTGATATAGGATAACATTTTATTTTATCAATAATGATATTACTATATTCTGTTTTTCCAATCCAACCTATTTTTAATTCATTCTTATTTATGTTTTTTATGAATTTGCCATTCATTTTATTAATATAAAGAAAATTTTCTTCCCCAATTTTCTTTATAATCTTATGAAATTTATCTTCATTATAATCACCTATCATAATCTCACCATCGATATAGAATGTTTCCCCCATATATAAATCTTTATCTGTTTTTATACCAAAGATTTTAAATAAATTATTTGCATCATTTAATGCTATATTATGTTGATATAATAATTTTTTTTGTATTTCTGGATTTTTTAATATCTGTTTTTCATAAAAAGTCAAATTGATAATACCATGTGATGTGATTTTATCTAATATTTCATCAACATTATATTTTGATTCTAAAAATTTCGTATATAAAAAAATATTTTTACTCATTATCTTCCCAAATCATTTTACTATTTTCTTTTTTGAAATCAGAAAAGATTATATTATTTCCATCAATTTCCATTTTAAAAGTTTCAACTTTACCAACTTTACCTTGTTCACTTACATATGTTTTCAACTTATCAATATCAATATCTGTTTCTTTTAGAAATTTGTTAAGAGGTATATTAATTTTTGTAGCATCTTTATTATCAATAAAATAAGCTCTTAACCATTCCATTATTTTATTAATTAATACATTACTATTATATTTAGTGGGTTCATATTCACTAAATTTAAATATTTTTTCTTCTTTTATGTTTTTTATGTATTTCATAATTTAAAATGTATATCCCGTTTCTTTTCTTGTATTATATCCTTTGAAAATATTTTTCTTATTAATATTTGATTTATTTTTAAATCCTCCAATAGCTTTTAATGTGTCTTTATATGATTGATCTTGATCACTACCAAAATAGTTATTAATATTAGTAACAATTTTAACATCAGAATCAAGAATAGCATCTTCTCCAACTTTACCAGATCTAAATATACCACCTTTCATATGACCATTCATTAAACAATTAAACACATAACAATCATGTAAAATTGAATCAACTTCAATTTTAGAAGATTCAATTTTAGATTTATAAACATCAGTCATTATAATTTCACAATTATTTAAATGAGCATTCTTAATTTCACAATTAATAAAATTACAATTTGAAAAAGATCCACCATCAATTATACAATCAATAATTTCTAATTTTTTTAAATCGAAAATTGTTTTAAAATTCGCATCAATTATTTCTATTTTTTGATTTTCAGAATCATAATTTATAATACAATTATTTAAATTATAAATATTTGTAATAATTTTATATAGTTCTTCATATATTTGTTCATAATAGGTTTTCAAAATCATCATATCATTACTCATATCAACTTGTAACATAATTGATGGGAATTGTGCAATAAAATTTTCTAATTTTGAGAAATTTTTAAATTGATTAATATTATTTGATAAATAATTAGTTAATTCATTAATATCATCTTCATCTAATTCTTCATCAGTACAATCCCAAGTTAATTGAATGAAATAATCTAATAAATCTAATATTTCACCTGATTTTTTTTCGTAATCAATTCCACCAATATATCTAAATTCTAATCTTCCTTCAAAAATATTTAAAAAATTAATTCCATAATATTTTGTGTCTGGTAATTCTAATGAATTTGCTAATAAATCTGTTGCATTATTTGAAAAATCATATGATTTAAATGGTATTATTTTTTTTACCGATTTCGCATAAAAACATGATTTTCTGTCAGGAAAATATTTATAAACAAAATCTTCATCAACATTTAAAATTAATTTTAATCTATTTAATTGGTCTAAAATTTTTGGAGAAATATCTTTATCAAAACTTATATTAATATGAAAAGAACATTTATCATCAGTCTTAAATTCAGGTCTTTGTAATATTTTTAATACCTTTAATAAATAAACTTTTGCATTTACATATGGTATTGGACCCGTTATAAGCTCAATTCCAGATGAACCCAAAGATAAATCAGGTTCAATCTTCCAATGTGTTTCAGTTGGATCAAATGAACTATGATAAACTCTATATCCAGAAACTTTCACGTTTAATTCTCTATTAAATAATTCAAGAAGTTTAAAAAATGGTCGTTCTGAAAAAAATTCAAATTCAAAACCAATTTTCGCATATTTTAATATATCAAATGAATTTATATATTTATCTGTGTATTTTTTCATATAAGTTATATATTAAAAAATTAATTTCATTTTTCATTTTTCATTTTTGTGACCATTAAAAATTTATATATACATTATATCAAACAAAAAATAAGGTTCTATTATGATAAAAAAGAAAAAATATGAAATTAAAATAAGTAAGAAAAATTCCGAATGGTTGAAAAATAAAGGATATATATTTAATCAGGGAGATATTATAATAATTAATACAGAAGATTTACCAGAAGGCAGTCACAAAAAAATTCATGTGAAATGTGATATTTGTGGAAATGAAAAGGAAATAATGTTTCAGAAATATATTAAAAATATTAAAAATGGGGGGTTTTATGCATGTTCTTCAAAATGTGCTCAAGAAAAGGTTAAAAACACAACAAATAAAAAATATGGGAGTGATTATTATATGCAAACAGAAGAATACACAAAAAGGGTTAAAGAGACAAGTTTAAAAAATTATGGGGTTGAACATTTCACTCAATCAGATGAAGTTAAACAAAACCAAGAAAAAACATGTTTGAAAAAATTTGGCAAAAAAACATATTTACAATGTGAAGATTATAAAATAAAAATGAAAGATTTTCTTGGTGAATATGATAATGTATTTCAAATGGAAGAAATCAAGGAGAAATCAAGGAAAACAATGATGAAAAATTATGGAGTAGAGTATTTTACTCAATCTTCTGAATGGGTACCTCATAGTGGGATAACAAGTATATCATATGGGGAAAATAAATTATTAGAATTTATTAAAGAAAATTATAATGGTAAAATCATTATAAATAATAGGATAATATTAAAACCATATGAATTAGATATTTATCTTCCTAATTTAAATTTAGCTTTTGAATTTAATGGATTATATTGGCATAATGAAATAAATAAACCTGAAAAAAAATATCACTTAAATAAAACAGAAAATTGTTTAAAACAAGGAATTCAATTGATTCATATTTGGGAAGATGATTGGGAGAATAAACAAGAAATTGTTAAATCTATGATATTAAATAAATTAAATTTAAACACAAAGAAATTAATGGCAAGGAAATGTGAAATCAAAGAAATTACTGACAATTTTTTAATTAAAGATTTCTTAAATAAAAACCATTTACAAGGATTTGTAGGAAGTAGAGTTAAAATTGGGTTATTTTATGAAGGTAAATTAGTTAGTTTAATGACTTTTGGTAAAAAAAGATTATTTATGAAATCAAAATCAAAAACAAAGAATGAATATGAATTATTAAGATTTTGTAATAAATTAAATACAACAGTTATTGGTGGTGCAAGTAGGTTATTTAAATATTTTACTAAAAATTATAAAATAGATAATATATCTACATTTGCAGATAGATCTCATTCAAATGGTGGGTTATATGAACAATTGGGGTTTGAGTTCATTCATAAAACACAACCAAATTATTATTATATTATTAACAAAAATAGAAAACATAGGTTTAACTTTAGAAAAGATGTTTTAGTTAAAGAAGGATTTGATAAAAATATGACTGAACATGAAATTATGCTCAGTCGAGATATTTTTAGAATTTATGATTCTGGGAGCTTAAAATATATTTGGGATAATCAAAATGATATGATTAAAGAAAAAATATTTAAAAAGATTAGATAGAGAAAACCTTTAATGTACTATACACTTATAAAGATCATGTAGCAATTGATGATAGTGTAATTGCTTGTGATATTAAAAACACTGAAATGGATTCTGAAATATTAGATGTTGCGGTATTCTCATTATCATTAATGGGAAGTAATTGGGATGAATATATAAAAGAAGCATATCGAATGTTATCAAGAAAAGGACAAATAATAATATGTGACCCAAAATTAAAGAGAGTTATTGATGAAGAAAGTGATAATGTGATAGAAAATTCTTTAAAAAATAATGGATTTGTTTTATTAGGAAAACCAAAAATAACTGAGAAATTTATTTATGTGAATGCGATAAAGATATAAAATCAAAGAACTTTTTTATTATTAATTCATATATAAATAAAAAATAATATTTTATATGGAATTAACTGATTCTCAAAAAAGAGAAAAAATTAAAGAATTAAAAAAAAAATTAAATAAAACCAAAAGAGAAAGAGATTATGCGAAAGCCATGCAACTCGCTCTAAAACTGGTACTTAATGGAACTTATGGAGCATTTTGTCATCCAGCATTTACAGTATCTAATACAGATATTGCGAATGCAATTACGGCATCAGCAAGAGAGGTAATTAATTGGATGCTTGATCATATTGAAAATTATTTTTATAATGAATGGTATTTAGATGCGGAAGCACATAAAAATCTTGGATCAGTATATATTTCAAAATTAGATAAAAAGTATTTTATACATCGTCTTGATGGTACATTAATAGATAAATGGGGGAGAAAAGATGATGAGGAAAGTACTGGAGTAGTTAAAATTAATGATGCATATGGATTTACTATTAATGATTACATTAATACTGATAAAGATGAAATTTTATTAGATGGAAAGAAATATGAAGTTTTACATAAAGTATTTATTGCAGATTTTTCAAATATAAAACCAATTCCAAATACTTTTGAAATTGAACCAGACCCAAATTTATCAAAAGATACTGCATCACATCTTCATAGAGGTATAAGAACCACCCCTTTAATTATTTATGGAGATACGGATTCAATTTTTTCTGACACGATAATACGAAATAATATAAGGGATTGTACAATTGAAGAATTATATAACAGAAATATAATAAATGGAACAGCTGGGGACACATTAAAAGGTCATGAATCTATTAAATGTAATGAAAAAGTTTTAAATTGGGATAATAAACTTTATTATGCATCAGTAAAAAGAATTATACGACATAAAGTTTCTAAGGCAAAATGGAAGTTAAAAACAAAAAATGGTAAAGAAATAATAGTGACAAATGATCATTCTATGATAGTTTTTCGAAATGATGAAAAAATAGAAGTTAAACCGAGTGAGATATTAATAACAGATAAAATATTAACTGTTTTAGCAAAAACCCAATAATTTATATTTATGTTTATTAAACAAATAATATAATATAAGAAAATAGAGATTTTTGACTTTTTTATTTAATATATAAAACTAAAAACTATTAAATATAAAAAAGAAATATAATCATAAAAAACAAGGATTAAAATTTATAGAGAAATCAAAAATTATACATAACAATTTTTATACATATGAAAAAGTTGATTATAAAGGTTCAAGAACATGTGTTATCATAACATGCCCAGAACATGGAGATTTTAAACAAACCCCAGAAAAACATTTATTAGGTAGAGATTGTAGGAAATGTGTAGGAAATTATAAGAAAACAACAGAGGAATATATAAAGATATGTAAAAAAACACATAATAATTTTTATGATTATAGTAAAACGGTTTATAATGGTGCAAATAAATATATAATATATAATTGTCCTATTCATGGTGAAATTAAACAAAATGCATATAGCCATATGGTAGGACATATTTGTGAAAAATGTAAATTTGAAAATCAAAAATACACATTTAAAGAATATGTTAAAAATGCAAAAATAAAACATAAGAATAAATATGAATATGATGAAAAAAGTTTTTATGATAAAAAAATAAGAATAAAATGTAAAAAACATGGTTATTTTAATCAAAGTAAAATAATGCACTTATATGGTCATGGTTGTAATGAATGTGCAAATGATAAAAAAAGATTAACATTAAAAGAATTTAAAGAAAGATCAAATTTAATACATGATTATGAATATGATTACTCTAATGTTAGTTATATAAATAATTATACTGTTGTTGAAATAAAATGTAAAAAACATGGAATATTTCAACAAACACCAAATTTTCATATGTTGGGCCAAGGTTGTCCAAAATGTAAATCTAGTAGAGGAGAGAAAAAAATTATGAAATATTTAAAACAAAACAAAATAATTTATGAACATCAAAAAAAATTTAATGAATGTAAAAATAAAAATAAATTACCATTTGATTTTTATATACCTAAATATAATTTATGTGTTGAATTTAATGGAAAACAACATTATGAACCAATAAAATATTTTGGAGGTCAAAAAACATTAGATTATATAAAAAATAATGATGAAATAAAAGAAACATATTGTAAAAATAATCATATAAAATTAGTTATTATTAAATATAATGAAAATATAATAGAAAAATTAAATGAATATGTTAGATAACATAGAATATATAATAGAAGATATTGAGACAATAGAATGTGTTGGTGAGTTTGAAGATGAATATGTGTATGATATAGAAGTAGATGATGATACTCACACATTTATTGGTAATGATATATTAGTTCACAACTCATTATATATCTCATACACTCCAATAATTAAATCAACTGAATTTATAGATAATGAATTAAAATTTATTTTACATATGAATTCAGTTTTTACACAACCATTATTTAATAAATATTTAGAAGAATATGCAATTAAATATGGGGTTAAAAATTTACATGATTTTGAATTAGAAACAATTAATAAATCAGCATTACATATTCAAAAGAAGCATTATATTACCAACGTTGTTTTTGAGGATGGTGTATTTTTTGAAGATTTAAGTCATTTCTCAGCTACAGGTGTTGAAATTGTTAAATCATCGACACCATCATTTGTAAGAGAAAATATTTGGGGATTTATAAATTATTTATTTAAAGATCCTGATAATGTTAATATTAAAGAAATATTAAAAATTATGAAAAAATTGAAAAAAGAATTTAAAATGGCTGATATTGAAGATATTGCAATGACAACAAATTTAAGTAATTATGAACATAGAGTAATTGATGATCAGAATTCTATTGAATGTGTTAAAGGTGCTCATTTTTCAGTAAAAGCTGCTGCACTGCATAATTTTTTATTAAATAAAAATACATCATTTAAAACTAAATATGATTTATTAAGAGGAGGTAGAATTAAATGGTATTTCACTAAAAATGAGTATAATATGAATAGATTTGCATATTTACGAAGTTTTCATCCCACTGAAATAACTATAAAAGAAGGAATTGATATAGATTATGATGAACAATTTAGTAAAACTTTTTTATCTATCGCAAATAAATTTATTAATCCTATTGGATTGCCAGAAATTAATAAAAGATTGTCTGTATTAAATTCTCTTTTTTCACCAAATAAAAAACAGAAAAAACAAATAAAAATAGAAAAATTAGAAGATGAAGATTTTATTAATGTTATTAGTTCAAATGATTTAGATTATCTTGATGATGCGTTAATTCAAGATGAAGAAGAGACATCAATTACTGAAATTAAGAAAGAGAAAATTGATAAAATTGATAAAATTGATAAAATTGATAAAATTGATAAAATTGATAAAAATGATAAAAATGATAAAAATGATAAAAATGAAGAATATGATGATTTTTGGAATTAAAATACTTATTTCCAACCGGTTTTAGGTTTTATTAAATTCATTTTTCTTTTAAGAACTTTTAATTCATTCATAAGATCTATTCTATTACTTGGATATTTACCATTAACTTTTACTTGTTTATTAACTTCTGAAACTTTGGCATTATGTACATCTGATATTGTTTGATATTTTTTTTGATGTTTTAATTGTTCATCTGTAAATCTTGATTTTGGAGGAGACCAATTTGAATAATTTCTATTATTTCTATTATTTCTATTATTTGATTGATTTCTGTGTGAATCATAATCAGAAAAATTTTTTTCAAATTCATCTTTTATTTGTTCTTCATATGATTTTGTTCTTATTTTTGCAGTTGTAAGAAAATCTGAAATTAATTCAATAATATAATTTTCTTCTCTGTCAGTTATATTTGAAAAAGTAACAAAATTATTATTAAATTCTTCTAATTTTGAGTTTAAATAATCAATAATAATTTCTGAATCATCTTCACATTTATAATAGATTTTTTTATTTTGTGATTCTATTCTTATTTTATCTTGATATGGTGAATGTGTCCAATCCTTAATCATTTTTGATGCTATTTTAATAACAAAAGCAGATAGATTTTTTGTAGATTTTTTAAAAAATAGATTTTTTAATTTTTTAAATAATATTTTCATTTTATTTAGATATGGGTTGGTTTACTAATTATTGCTTTAATATGTGTTATTCCACAAAGTCTAAATGCAAGGTAACGATGTCTCCCATTTTTAATTTGATGAATTCCTTGTTTATTTAATTGAACTTTAATAGGTGGTAAATCATTTGAAGTTATTTCATGATTCCAAAGTTTCATTGCTAATTTCATTGTTTTCACATTAATAGGAGATACATCTATTATTTTGATACTTAAAATACTTAACCATTTCCATTTTTCATTATGTTCTTCATTATGTTTTTCATTATGTTTTTCATTATTTTCCATAGTGCAAAGATAAGAAAAAAATTAGAAATAAAAAATTATTCAGGATTATCTACTATTTTTTTTGCATCATCTAAAATTGATTGTGCAAAATCATCTATAACAAAATCATATCCTTTATCCCCAATTTTATTATCCATTTTTTTATTAGTAAATGGAATTCTTGCACCACCATATTGTTTTAATATATCTTTAACTTCATCAATGGTACCATCAATTTCACCATTTTCAATTGCATTAACTACAAACTCAACTGCTCTATCATAATGTTCTTTATTTTTTCCACCTTTTTTAACAAATTTTACTGCTTGTTTTGATGCAAAATTTTCAAATGTTTTTAGATTTTTCATAATTTATATATTTATTTTTTATTTTTTATTTATTTTATATATAAATTATGAAAAATGGAAAAATATATGGATTTTGGAATAATTATGAAAATTGTAAAGAAGAAGCATTAAAATATAATACAAGAACAAAATTATTTGAAAATTCTAAAGGTTGTTATTATGGATCAAAAAGAAATAATTGGTTTGATGATATATGTTCTCATATGATTGAAAAAAGAAAACCAAAAAATTATTGGACAAAAGAAAAATGTAAAGATGAAGCATTAAAATATGATTTTAAAACAGAATTTAGAAAAAATATAGCATATGATATAGCATTTAAAAATAATTGGTTAGAAGAAATATCAAAACATTTAAAAGAAAAAAGAAAACCAAATGGATTTTGGAATAATTATGAAAATTGTAAAGAAGAAGCATTAAAATATAATACAAGAACAGAATTTAGGGAAAAATCAACAATAGTATGTATATTTGCCAAAAAAAATAATTGGTTAGATGATATTTGTTCTCATATGGAAATATTAGGAAATAAAATGAAAAGGTGTATTTATGCTATAGAATTCAGTGATAATAATGTATATGTTGGTTTAACCTTTAATATTAAAAAAAGATATACTCAACATTTAAATAAAGGAACAGTTCATAATTATATTAAAAAGACAAAATTATCACCAAATTTAATTAAATTAACAGATTATATTTCTATTTCTGATGCGAAAACAAATGAAAAAAAATATCTTAATTTATATAAAAAGAATAAATGGAATATATTAAATAAAATAAAAACTGGTGGTTTAGGTGGAAATACATTATTTTGGACAAAAGAAAAATGTATCAAAGAAGCATTAAAATATAAAACGAAAAAAGATTTTAGAGAAAATTGTTATAGTGCATATTCAAGTGCAAAATCAAAAGGATGGTTAAAAGAAACACAAAAACATTTAATTTCTAAATATAAACCAAATGGGTTTTGGAATGACTATGAAAATTGTAAAGAAGAAGCATTAAAATATAAAAATAAAAAAGATTTTAGAAGAAAATCTGCGACTGTTTACGAAAGTGCAAAATTAAATGAATGGTTAGATGAAATACAAGAACATATGATAGAAAAACAAAAACCAAAAGGGTTTTGGAATGACTATGAAAATTGTAAAGAAGAAGCATTAAAATATATCACAAAAACAGATTTTATAAACAATTCACAAACATGCTATCATAATTCTTGTAAAAATAATTGGATTAATGAAATATGTTCACATATGATTAAAAAATCAACAAGATTTTGGACATATGACAAATGTAAAAAAGAAGCATTAAAATATAAAAATAAACAAGAATTTAACAAAAAATCTCCTTCTGCGTATAAAGCAAATATGAAATATAAATATAATTTAAATGAATTATTTTGTAACTTGATTTAATTTTGTTAATCCGTAATAGTAGTCTACCACTCTACATTTGACTACACCAAGTGTTTGATTTGAATAACTTGACCCAGGGCGTTTTAATAAAGCTGTTAACCATATAATTTGACCTCTTTTTAAATCCCCAGAAATATTTAAATGAGTATCAGGCATAAAACTTTCTTCAACTTTTTTAATTTCTTCTTCATCAGTTAATAATCCGGTTATTTGAACTAACTCCATTGGTTCTTCTGATTTAACATAATTATCTTCATCATCTTTAATAATTATTTCTTGTAAATTAGAAATTTCTTTAAATTTTTCTTTATATTTTTCAAATTTTTTAATCATTTTATTGATATTTTTTTATCTTATATATTTTGTATAAAAATCATCTATATCTATGATATATAGAATACTTTCTTTTTCATCATAATGAAAAACAATTTCTTCATCTAATGTTAATCCAATATAAACACATTTTCCTGCGTTAGATAAATAAAAATTATCTCCAGGTTTCAATATTGCATTAGATTCTTCATCCTTAAATGGTACTTCTTCATATTCTCCAAGATATGAATATATTGCTTCATTAAATGTTTTAAAATTTTTCATAATTTTTCTTTCTTTTTTTCTTTCATTTTTATCTTCATCTAACAATTTTTTATTGAATTCTCTTGCTCGATTTAATTCTTTATCATCAGAATTTGATTTATATAATATACTATGACGTTTATTAAATTCAATTGCATCTCTAGATATTTTTTCATCATCATTTATAATCTTTTTTCTATCTCTTTTTCTTTGATTTCTCTTAGTTATTTTTTCAGTTTCATTAGATTTATAAGTACCATGAGTAACTGTTGCTGCTGCAACATTTAGAAAATTTTCAAATTTTTTCAAATTTTTCATTTTATTTTTCATTTTATTTTCCAGTTCTTTTTCTCTATATATTTAATATACATTTCAGTTATTTTATCAATGAATTTTGTTTCATCATATTTTTCATTACTAAAATCAAAGACAACTTTATCATTAATAGATATATAGATATTATTTTGTGTTAAATCTTTTAATGTTGTTGATGTTGAATATTTTGCATCAATTTTATCTTTATTTGACATTTCTATTTTTAAAATAAATTCATGAGACGAACCATCTAAATTAATTTGAGAATTATCATATTGGCCATCTAATGAATTAATTCTTAATGATTTATAATTTATATTACCATCTCTTTTTTTTCCTTTATAAATTAAAAAAGAAAAATTATCAATAATTTTATTTAATAGATTCTCAGGTAAATTAATATTTACTATTAAATTATTATTTTTTTCAAATATTTGAAAATTAGTTATCATAAATTTATTTTCTTTTATTTTCTCATATTTTCTCATATTATCTCATATTATCTGCGAGTATATTCCCTAAATTCTTTGATTCTTTTAATTCTTCATTTAAATTAAAAATTTCATATTTTTTCATATTTTTCATATGTGTTTTTTATTTTTTTTATTTATATATTAATTTTTAGATTTAGATTTTTGTTTCTGTTTATCTTTTTTATCTTTATCTTTTTTATCTTTATCTTTTTTATCTTTATCTTTTTTATCTTTATCTTTTTTATCTTTATCTTTTTTATCTTTATCTTTTTTATCTTTATCTTTTTTATCTTTATCTTTTTTATCTTTATCATCTGGGATTTCAGGTTCTTCAATAGGAATTAATATATTATTTTTTCTAAATTTTTTAATATCAAAAATAAATTTTTCATCTCCAATTTTTAAATGAATATATCTATTATTATCAATATGATAAATTACCATATCTAATGAAGTAGTTGAATCATATCCAAGTTCTTTTAATATTTTTCTTATTAATAACCAAACTTTCATAATTATATATAAAAAATCTCAACTTAAATTATATTTAAGTTGAGATTTAATTTAAATTTTTTTATTTAAAAATTAGGAAGTAACTGTAACTTTTACTATACTAACAACATCAGTATCTGCTGTCAATGTTATACTTATATTACATATTCCTATATCAACCCCAGTTATAATACCAACTGAAGAACAAACTGCATTAGAATTACTAACTACATAAGTACAATCAGCATTAGCAACAGTGATGCCATCTTCATTTAATAATATAAATGTTTCAGTTGCTCCAGAAGCAATTGATATTCCAGCAGTTTCCCCAGTGGCATTAGTAATATTTATATATCCTGTTGTTGCACTAAGTTTATCCATTGTTTTTGTCACATCAATACTAGAATCATTTGAGATATTTCCTCTAAATGTCAATCCTGACATATTATCATTCACAAATGTAACATTTAAATTTTCATCAATATTTGTCGCTTTAAATATTGTAGATGCTGTTTCAGAAGTAAATCCTAAATGTTTTAATGTTTTTCTTTTTAATAACCATTTTTTCATTGCCATAATTAATTAATTTATTTTTATATATTAAATTTTTATTATGATAATTATAATTGTAATTTTCCTTTATGATAAATATTTCCTTCTGAATCTATAAATTCTTTTTTTAATGCCCAACCTCTTGGTTTCTTAATATTTACTTTATCATCTTTTACATTATTAACTTTACATGATTCATTTAAATTCATTTTATTTCCTTTATTATCTAATTTATAAATAATATCACCATCTTTAATAAAAATTTCATCATCTTTAACTTCAATTAAATTATCAGGATTAAGATTATGATTATAAATTATTTTTTGTATTTTAGTTTTATCCATAATAGTATATTTCTTTTTCAAATATATATAAATGATAAATTGGTCAAAAAATATTAATATATAATAAAAAATATAGTTAAAAAACAAGATGACTAAAATAGCAAGATTTAAAACATTAGATAATAGTGATGATTTTACTAAAATATTAAAAGATAAAAATCTCTTAATTTATGAAGATATACAAGGTAGTAAAATATTTGTAAAATGGAATGGTAAAAAATTTATTATAAAATCAAAATCATTAAAATCAGATTCTTTAAATTTCATAGATTTGACAGTACAAAAATATTATAACCAAGCATTTATAAATTTGCACACATTACCTGGATATGTAACAGAATTACTTAACCCAAATTGGTGGTTTATGTTTGAATATTTCCCTGATTCTCAACCAGGAAATATATTATATACAAGAATACCTAAAAACAATTTGATTTTAACGTCAATTGTAAAAAAGAATAATTATATTTATGATTATGATGAAATATTAGAATATTCTAATTTATTTGAAGTTGAACCATTACCAGTGTTATTTAAAGGTAAATTAATTGATAAACAATTAGAAGTTATAGAATTATATTTAAATACAAAAGAAGAAGATTTAAAATTTGTGTTTGGAGAAGATAATTTTGCATATTTCTTTTATAAAATATTAAATCCAAAAATTGAAAATTCATTTTTAATGAATAATGAAGAATTTAATAATAATTTAGAAAAAATAGTTATTAAAATAGATAAAAATGAAAAATATTCATTTGAAATATTAAATCCACTTTATTCAAAAATGGAATTTCAAAATAATTCTGAATATGTTGAAATTTATTCATTAATATTATTAAAATTTTTAGAATTTATTCAATTAATTGATATTGATAAAATTAAAATAGGAAAAATAACAAAAGAAGAATTATATATTGAAGTTATTTCTCAAATCTTTAATCAATATATGGAAAGTAATGAGAAAAATTTATTAGAATGGAATTTTGCAATACCAAAATTTTTTAAAGAAGATAAATTTAAAATAAATACTGATTTATTATCAAATGAAAAAACTGTTCAATATGTGAAAAGTGATGAAAAAATAGAATACATATTTAAATGTATATTAGGATCTTTTCAAAAGAAAAAGAAAAAAATAATTGGAATTTTTACTGAAAATACATTAAAAATATTTAATAATTTTGTGACAGAATTATCAAAAATAATTGATAAAAATTTGAAAATTAATAGAGAAAGAGAACTTCAAAAATCAGATTTAATAAATTTTCGGGACTATTTCAATTTGAAATATGAAACTGATGCTGATGGTGAGATGTATTTTCCAGATGTTTTCGATGAGTTCTATGATGGAGAAGAGAAAAAGAAGAAAAAAGGAAAGAAAAAAACTTTTAAAAAAGGTCAAGATGAATGGTCTGATGAAGATTTAAAAGGATTTAATATAAAAGATGAGAAATTATAAATAAAATTTTTTATAAGATTCGTCAAAGAAAACACAGAAGTCTTTAGCTTCTGTGATGAATTTGACATTCAAAAATGGCAAAAAGTCACTATTTTTTAATTATATATATTATAGAAATAGTTTTTAGTTCTTTGA
>Ga0222628_1000277_pt1 | contig 24055 bp, 61 predicted proteins | sample AntAcemetageno95_FD_179860 | JGI IMG/M metagenome (GOLD analysis project Ga0222628, IMG submission 179860) | Saline water microbial communities from Ace Lake, Antarctica - #95 | ecosystem: Environmental > Aquatic > Non-marine Saline and Alkaline > Saline | place: Antarctica: Ace Lake | collected...
CCCAGCAAAACAAAAAAGGACATCCAACTTGTCCCAGAACACACCCAGAAAAAAATTTCCCAGAAAAAATTTCCATCAAAAACAAAAAAGAACCAACACCTTAATTTTTATATTGCAAACAATATAAAACTATGTTATAATGACCTTTTAACCATAAAAAGGAGTTTACTATGCTAAGACAAAGATTCTACGATCTATACACAAAAGATGATCTACAAGCTATGTACGCAACAATGACTCAAGAGGAGCTATCCAAAAAGACTGGATTCTGTACAAGACAGATTTCCAGGTATTTAAAGAAGTGGAATATTGAGAAGAGAGCAAGAGGCCGTTCCTGTCCCTAGCATGCGCTTAATGCTGACGATGAGTTCGTAAATTACTTTGGTGGTTTTCTCTATGCTGACGGATCTTTCCATAAAACATCTCATACTGGATATAGTCTTAAACTATTACTACATCCCAAAGATGAAGATATAATAGATGTGTTCTTATCAAAATTGGACGTGGCAAAAAAGTATAGTTATACTAATAAGAAAACAGGCCAACAACTAGTGGGTATTGTTATACATGGCATTGATCTTGCTGATAAATTACTAAAATTTGGCGTTACGTCAGATAAACGATATGAATGGACTCAACCACAAATAACTGATTCCATGTTACCTCATTTCTTACGCGGTTGGTATGATGGTGATGGACATATAGGCAATAAACCAATAATGACGCTAACTAATATCAATGAAGAAACCATAAGATACTTTGAAGAGATGATTTGTTATCTTGGTTACTCTGGTTCTGGAGTTAAAAAAGACCATAAAGGTTCTGGTTATTCAAGGATTTACATAACCAAAAACAATACTATAGGAAAATTAGGTAAAAATAGAGATGTATGGAGACATTCAATAACAGGTAGATCAAATTGTAGACAAATATACCATCTATTGAAAGGTGATTCTACACTAAGGCTTGATCGAAAATGGGGAATGTTGGATTAACTTTCTTGGAATATTGAAAAAAGACTGATTTTTGAATGATTATTTCTATATTATTCACTGTAAATTCTACTGTAAGTTAGTTGGGAATTTTATATTGTTAAAAAGGGCTAATCTCCCTTGTATTCAGGGTAAATTTTTTATAACTATTTTACATAGTTACAGAAAAGTGATTTTTTGAGAAAAGGTTAAAATATAAGTGTAATTATAGTACCAACAGTTGTTGGGAAGTAAATTGTACTGTAAGTCTCTAATCTCTACATTTTGATAGCCTATTTCTTTAATTTCAAGATTTTTATTGAGTATTGATTTTTTATTGTTGTTTTCCTAAAAAATATGTTATACTGTAAGTGAAAGACTAAGTGTTGGCTTTGAAACTTATTAATTAAAAGGAGGAACAGATGAAAAATAAAGTACCTATTTGTGTTATTGCTGTTTTTGTGTTGGTTATTTCTACAATGGTATTTCTTATTTTGTTGGGTGATGGTTATCTGTATACACGAGTCTATATTACACAAGATGTGGAAATATCTGATTTCACTGATAACACGTATACTATTGATAGTTGTTTATGGATTAAGTATAAGGGAGATCTGATTTTAGAGAGCAGATTTGTTCAATATCATGTTTTGTGTGCAGCAATACCAAAAATTAAACAGTGGCATCTTACTTTGTTGGAAGAAGAAAAAATGAAAGTGTTGGAAATGGTAAAAAGTTTTGAAGCTTGCGAACATTATTGAAAGGAGGACTTGCTATGGAAAATGAATACAGAAAACAATTAAGACGATTGTTGAATAAAGTAAATGTTGTTACCTCAGCACATCGACATGGAGGATATGTGTCAAATAAAATGCTTGACGATCTTTCCAATAGACAAATTGAGGTTGAAATTGAGGTTGAAGAAGCAATTTCCTCACAACCAGCCGATTCATCGGGACAGCCTAAGGGGTGTGCCTGCAACAAAGAACCGACCACAATATATTGTAATACCTGTGGCGGATCGGTACATGATTAATCGCCTGCCGGTGATCTAAGCGAGTTAAAAGAGGATAACTATGGAAACTGAGGCTATGAAATTACTCAGGGAAGTACGATTTCTACTGGGTGAACTTGAAGCTATACGGGATAAGATTGATGTTTATTTTGAAAGTCGAGCATCAAGATTAATTGAAATACTCAGAAAAGATGGATAAAAAGGAGGAATTTAAAATGTATTGGAAACCAGGATTAGTAATAGAGTATGATCCAAAGGAGGAACAGATGAAAATCAAAGTTTTATTGAAGGTGTTGGATAAGCACAACCTTATTTTTAAGGTGTTATGGATGGATGAAAGGTTTAGAGGTTGTGGATCTACTTATTTTGCTGCTGATGATATTGAAATACGATCAAATACCCATACAGCAATTCACTCTGATTTAACAGCAGGAGTTTATACTATTTTTTTACAAGGTAGAGAAGAGTTTAACGATAGGGCTTGTATTGCCTACGTACATGATGCCTATGTTGAAAAAGAACATATTATCGCCGCATTAAAGGACTGGGCTTTGAATTGGGATGGTTTTAAAGATGTTGATTTGAAAGAAAAAGATTCTGATGACGATATTTACTGTATTTAATTGAGAAAGTGTGTTATAATAGAAATGAATGTTAATTTTACCAACTTTAAAAAAGGAGGTATCTATATGTCTGATCTTAGTAAAAAGGTTTTGTTATATTTTTGTCAGTCGAATGGCCAATCCACGGAAGAAAAAATTGCTGCTCTGAATGAAGCTGTGTCAGGAGCTGGTATTAATGCTAAATTTATTCAATACACAGAGGATGGTAAATTAATCTCAGGATGGGATGGTTCTGTAGAAGAAGGTGAAAAAGCAGCTCAGTTTAGAAAAGAACTTGAGTTAAATTGGTGTAAAGGAAGTTTTGAAGCAGAAGAAGCATATATTGATAATTTAATAGATAAATACAAACATTTTTAAAAAGGAGGTAGGGCAATGGCATTTATGTTTGGGGTATTGGGAAGTTTTATTTTTTGGGTTGTGTTTTTTGCGATATCATTATTTATTGGTACTATGATATTAAAGAGGTACGCAACAACAACTTTTAATCAGATTAAAACAGGGAAAGATGAGAAAGATGGGTGGTCCGGTCCATTAGATGGCCTTGATATTGTTAGTATTTGTTTTATACTATTTTTAATTTACGTTTTTTGGCCTGTAATACTTGTTGCATTGGTTATTGGGTTGTTCTTTAAGCATTTAGTTTGGAATGGGATGAGAAAAACAATAATAGTGGTGGATACAATTATCCCTGTAGTAGAGTTTAAAAAGAAAGATAACGACTCTTAATTAACTTTTAAAAAAGGAGAATAAGTTATGGCTTCAAATACTATTAAGGTGCTTTTGAATAATGTGATCTCGTTTGATATTAATGATACTAGTATGGGGAGACTATTGGAGTTTCTTGGTTCTGAAGCAATTTTGAATTTGGAGTGTACAAATTGTGGGTTGACCATATTGCCCCAAGCTCGCAGTCATTTTACGAATACTCATGAAGAGGAATTCACTGTTAGGTGTGTGAAGTGCGGTACACCTGTGAAAGTTCGTATGTATCAAGATTATGGCTTTGTGGTTACACCTGAACATTTTACTGAGGCTGATTTATAAGATAATGAAACATTTGTGGATTATTGTGCAAGGGCTTTATTTCTCTGAAGGGTATCCTTTGTGTGTTTGCAAGACTAAGGGTATTGCCGTTGAGCTGTGTCGATCTGACGGCTTTGAGTATTATAAAAATGACGATCAGTGGGATAATGGTGAACAATGGAGAGAAGTTGATAGAATTGACTATTTGGATGGAGGACAATTAAAGCATGTTGACTTGCACTTGTAATGAATGGGAGGGAGATGGTCCTTGCTGGTTTTCTCCTGATGATTTTCAAAAACTGAATACGTCTATGCGTAAACGGTGCTGGAGCTGTGGATCACTCATTAATATTGAGTCGGAATGCCTTGAATTTGAACGAATGAGGCCACCACGAGATGAAATTGAAGATAGAATTTGGGGAGAGGACGGTGAGATCCCATTGGCATCTTATTGGATGTGTGAATCTTGTGGGGAAATATACCTTAATTTAACCGCTATTGGCTATTGTATTAATATGGATTCCAACATGAACACTTTAATGACAGAGTATCACGAAATGACTGGTTTTCAACAGAAAGGAGGATAAATAATATGGAAAAATTAAAGTTATTTGAAATTGAATCTACAGCAACCTGTATTCTTATGTTTTTAGGTTGTACAAGTACTGTCTTTTTTACTTTTATGCTACTTTTTGTATGGATGGAGTAAGTGGACTACGATTTTTATTTTAAAAAAGGAGGTAAAAAATTATGAAAATTAATGTGGAATTTGATTTGGATTGGGTTAGTGAAGATCAGAGTATAGATGAGGCAGTGCAGAAAAAGATCATCAATGGTATTGTTGGTGGTATGGATGACAGGATTAAAAAGTTGATTCAGAAAGAGGCTGATAACAGGTTAGTTGAAAAATTGGATGGTGTTATTGATAACCTATTCTCTGATTTTATGACTCGTAATGTTGTTATTACTGATAAATGGGGAGATGAGGTATCAAGATATGAAAGTGTTAACGAGTTACTTAAAGAAAAATTTGATACTTTTCTGACAGAACCTGTTGATTCTAATGGAAAGGCACTTGGGAAAAATGAGTGTGGTTATAATGAGAAACCTCGTATTGAATATTTAGTGAGTAAGAATATTGATGGCCAAGTGGAAAAAATATGTACAAAAATAGAAAAGGATATTACTGTCAGATTTGCAGAAAGAATAAAAGATGCCGAAAAGACTTTGCGCTTAAATACAGTTGAAAAATATATGAACAGGATAGATTTTGAAGCTGGATTGGTAAGTAAAAAAGGAGGATAATATGGAACTATCCGTAAGTTGCATTTTGGAATTAAGGCATGAAGAGGCAAATGCTCTGAATCATTTATTAGGTTCTTTATCTAGGGCTAAGAAAGAAGAACTTGGATTAAATGAAAAAGAAATTACTGTAACAGAGAATTTGTATGAGGAATTAGCACAATTTTTTGAATTGGATGAATAATGGTTTATTGTACTTGTAGAGAGAAAGAGGTTGTTGTGCAGGGATTATGTGGGGTGGTGAAGAGCCGGAGGAATGCCTTTCTTGTAATGGAAATGGGGTAATTTATCAACACAGAAAGTCGAAAGTCAGGGCTGAATATCCTGGTGGTCGATTTTGCTAAAGAGGGTGAAATAGTGTATAGGCGGACATTTACCAGGACATTTTGTCCTAGTAAGAACCGAAAAAGAGATTAACAGAAGCTCTTTGCTATTATAGAGGATGAATGAGATGGATCAGTGTACGAACTGTGAGGTTAAGGGGAATTTATCAAAGTGTCTAAAAACGGACTGCTCTTATCATGATCTTTGGATGACAAAGGAATTGCATGGAGAGATACAGGAATTGAGATACTTAATCCAAAAGGCGAATAACTATCTGAGCGGCGGTGGGTGTGGTGGATCGTCAGTGCAACAAATGGCGCAGTTGTGGGAAGGTATGGAAAAGGGAATACCAAATGACAACAGAAGATAGAATAGCACCTGCAGGAAAGATATGGGTCTGTATGGTTTGTGGTAAAACCAGTCATGATTTGTATGGTGATCCTGGAAATAAATGGTGGGATGCTTCATGTGTGATGAATTCTTCATTAGTTGATAAAGATAAGTTGGTATTTGAAGATGGAAGAGTTAGTATGCTTTTAGAATGAAAGGAGGAGTAAAATGTTTGGATGGCACGACAAGCTAAGAGATTCTCGTATAGTGGGAGGAAATGGAATGGCTATATTAGGAAAATGGATTTTCTATATAATTGGATTTTTATTTTTACTTGGAATGTTTGCACGGTAAAAAGGAGGAAGTAATATGAAAAGAGTGTTAGTAAAACCAAAAATAGAAGAAGAAATAGTCTATTTAGATAATGTGAATAAAGGAACTCCAATATTTGTTAAAAAAGACGGTAAATTAATAGGTATGTTGGTGCATGAACCAAGGAATGGTGGCTGGATAATAAGACTTGGTGGTGAAATAGGGGCGACTGGGTATTGGGAAAGCAGAGTAGCTTGTATAACAGATGCTTATAACCATACTTATGGCTATACTTTCTATATTGAGGAGTAAGATGAATAAATCAGTACCAACTGGATGGAAGAAAGGAGAGCCTATTACTATTGAAGCATGGCTTCATGGGAGAGAGACCAGATTGCGTATTTCACGCCCAATATCATTTAATTTTGACGAAACCATCTCTGCTGATGAGATTTACTGTATTTATCATAGTAATTTTGAGGAACATTGTGAATTTATAAAATGGTGGTTTTCGTGATATAGGAGATGTAAATGAGACGTTATAGTAAAGCTGGTTATATATACTATGATACCACTATAGATTGGCCCTTAATAATTGTTCAGTATAACCACAAGCATGGGACTAATTTTAAAAACGAAAAAGATATATATCTTAGGTTGTTGTTGCCCCCCAATAAACTTGCCAAGCATCTTGGTGTATCCGTAACTACTATCTATAAACGAATGGATCTTCATGGTGTTAAACGAAGTCATAAACGAGGCGGTTCAAATAATACTACACGTCCTTTTTATGATGCTTTTTTAGCTATTCCAGAGAATACAATGAAGGATATGACTGCAAAAATGCTTGCAGTGCGTCTTAGAGTACACGTAAACACTATTTACAGATTTGCTAAAGAAACAGGTAGAGTATTCAGGTGAAGAGCTGCTAACCGAAGTAAAGGAGGGGAGTGATGTTTGAGGCTCCAAAGAATACTATTAACAGGAGGAAATATGACAACACCTAAAAAAGACGACTTAAAAGCAGACCAAGACTGTATGAATCAATGTATTGCCGCTTTTAAAAAATTGGCACGACATCATTATGAAATTCATAGTAGTGACTCTGTTGCAGTAAAAGAGGGGACAAATGCACGACATCGAGTTTTGCAGTGGTTATGTTCCTTCATTCAAGAACACCCATATTTGTAATTTGATTTAGAAGTGGATGTCTAAAATGAAATGGATAAGCGTGGAAGACAGGTTGCCCAAGATACCAGAAAAAAGATTTGGCGTATCTGTGTTAGTGGCTGAATTTGATCCTGTGTATGAGGAACTCAATCCTGGTCATGGGTATGATGTGCATGAAGCTACGTATCATATTATATCTGATGCTGAACGTAAATTTTGGAAATACCCAGAAGAAGTGAAAAAAGATTTTGCAGTAATTTATTATGGAATAAGTGATGCCGTTGGTTGGGGGCCGTGTAGTGATGAGGTGACTCATTGGATGCCTATGATAGACCCACCACTTCGTTAAATTTGGTAAGGAGGATAAAAAATGATCTACTATCTTAGAAATATCAAACAAGGTATTGGAAATCTGTTTCTATGGTTATCTGTTATATGGAATGATCGATGGTGGGACCACTACTATCTATTTAAAATCCTACGGTTTAAGCTTGGTTTGATGGAAAAATCGTTCAGAAAACATGGCTATCATGTTACTGCTGAAGAAGACGCAGATGTTATGAAACACTGCTGCGATATTCTGGATCGATTGATTGCTGATAAGTATGCTGAAGTTGCGCATAAAGAGCATATTTCAAAATGGGGTGAGATCGATATGAAGGTTGATCCCGATGGTAAGGCAGATATAACTCGCCCAAATGTAAAAACCGAAGAAGATGAAAAACTTGAACGTAAAGAATTCATGGAGTGTTGCAAAGTCGAAGATCAGCTTGAAGTAGATGATATCAATGAATTATTCGAAATTATAACAAAGAATGTTCGGAAATGGTGGGATTAGGAGATTAAATATGAAATTCAAGAAAACAATGTATGTTATTTGGCCGGATTATGATTATATAGATAAAGCAATTGAAGCGGGGATTGATACTTTACTTGTTTTAACCTATCATAATGTTACAGAGGAAGATATTGATAATCTTTTTAAAAGGTACAATGGAAAAGTTACACTTATTCCTGTAGTATCATGGGTTGGACTTAGTACTGTTGTTCCTTTAGAACAGCAATTTTTTGATGGTAAAAATTATCAGAAATATACACCATGTCCTTTAAATAAGGACTACATAAAAAATAAGTTAAAGTTTCCCTTAGAATTGTTTAACAAATATAGTTCTTGCACAGGCATCGCGATAGATTTTGAATCTTACGGCAAAGGTCATGAAGGAGTTGTTCCTTATTATGATGAGTGGCAAGATGAAGCTATATGTAGATGTGGTAAGTGTAAAGGTCTTTCTGAACATGATCAACGTATGAAAAATGTAGAGCTTATGCAAGAAATTCTCGGAGAAATTTCTATACATCAGCTCCCTTGTATCAATCCCTATCTATGGAGTATATGTGATTGGTGGTATAATGAACATACTTACTTAGGCGGTTGGAATGTGTATAGAATTTTAAAATATACGTTCAATATGAAATTTGGTCACGAAGTAACTACGCTTAATTCAAGTGGTGTATGGATGGAACACTTTACTGCTAAAGATTACTTAAAACTTATAAAGAAGTATATTAAATCTGCTTCAACTGATGGATATTGGTTATATCCTCAAATGAGAATGTCTAAAAATTGTTATTGGAGAACACATCCTGATGATCCTTGGTCAAAAAGGGAATTAGCGGGATTGCCCCACCAATCTTTTATTGACGCACCAAATGATCCCACAAGTGATCCTGATTTCTTTATTAAACTCAAAGATCTTAATGATAAAATAGAAAGATATAGAAATGGATATTGGTTTAAGTTTAAAAGATGGTTTTTAGAATTTGTTAGATAGGAGAATAGTATATGGCCACTGAAACAGAAATGGTAAAAGTATTTTGTGAAGAAGTGAATGAATCCAGTTCAGCACTTAAAATCTATTACACTTCATTTGATGGTATGGCGATTGGTTATCGTGATATTAGAGCACAGATAGGTGATGGTATAATGGTTGCCAATAGAATTGAAGAGTTCTTGAATAACAGTGTATTTTGTGATAAATGTGGTGATTTGATTACTAAATTGAAAGAAAATTCTTTAGTGATAGAAGGAGGTGAACAATAATGCCCAGAAAAAGTGGCACTGGACCAAGATCTGGATCAAAAGGACCACGAAATGGTCAGGGTGGTGGCAAAGGTAGAGCAGGTGGTAAAGGAACTGGAAGAAAGACTGGAGGCAAGAAAGGAAGTTGTTAATTAGAATTTCTATTCCTTATTTTGTAGCTGGGGTAGTGACTAAGCAAAGTAGAGTGTTCAAAGCTGCCCCTATTATTAATTATATGTGTGGATGGCACTCATCAAGGGTTATTTGGTATTGTAGAGAGAAAGGATGGGAATGGAAACTGATTTGAAAAAGAGAGAAGGAATAGAATCAGACATAGGTGTGTTAGAAGTTTTGAATCTTCCTGCTGATTGGGAAGTAGTGTGTTTTTTAGGTCCAGACAGGACTGCTTGTGAAATTAGAGGTGGTGATTTGGTAGGTATTGATGCAGTTCGTGTCCGGTTATTTGAGAAGGAGGAATAAATTGAAACAAAAAATAGTTGGTAGTTACTTTGCTGGTTACGAATCAGTAGAACTTATTTTGCGGGAAGGCTCTGGAGGTGATATTGATTTTATTGAGAAAGGGTGTGTAGCTAAAATGAGATTGGGTGGAGATCAAGATTGGCCATCCTGCTTTACTGCATTGTTTCATGAGATATTTGAACTGGTGTTTGATAGGATCAAATGTCGATTTGACCCATCTAATGATATAAGCAGGTCAGCAAGCTCTTATTTATTTGTTGCTAATCATGTTGCTTTCTCAGATGTGTGTGCTAAGTCAGCAGAGTTCGTTGATTTATGTTTGCTTGATTTAAAGAAGGCATACAAACTTTGGAATAGAAAGGAGAAATAAATTGAAATACTTTGTATACTACTCGGATGATTATTATGACGATGGTGGTGTTGGTTTAGAAGCATGTGAAACTGCAAAAGATGCCCAACATTTTATCGAGCAAAGAATTAGTCAAGATCCAACTAAACGGAAAATAGAATATTATATAGTTATAGAAGGCAAAGAAAGAGAGCTTATTACAATAGAATCAACTATTAAAGTAGGAATTGTTTAAAGGAGAAATCATGACAATTGAAGATATTATAATTATTATTGGCACAATGGTCTTGTTTTCAACTTTGCTATTTTTGTAGTTTTGTTAAAGGAGAAGTGATTTGAAAAAAAACTACGTTTTACTGGGCGGGGCCGGATTTGTGGCACCGCGACATTATCGTGCTATAAAGGAAACGGGTGGAAACCTATTGGCGATTTTGGACCCTTCGGATAGCGTTGGGATCTTGGACAGCTACTTCCCAGACTGTAAATATTTTTCAGAGCTTGAAAGGTTTATTCGCTATTGTGTAAATCAAGATATTGATTATTGCGTTGTGTGTAGCCCGAATCACCTACATAGCACACATTGTTGGCTGGGGATGCATATTGGTGCTTCCATTATTTGCGAAAAGCCATTATGCCTACGAGAGCACAATCTTATTGATCTCAGATATGTGGAAGACAATACAGAGCACAGAATCTGGAATATTTTGCAACTACGTTTAAGCCCATTGATTGAACGAATGCAATCTGTTATTGAAAAAGAAAATAAGGTCAATGTTGTCTACTATGCTCCTCGTGGAGATTGGTATGACTATTCATGGAAGAGCAATATTTCCAAGAGTGGAAGTGTAATTTTTAATATTGGAATTCATTTAGTCGATCTACTGCTTTATTTATTTGGTGTTGATTGGAATGTGATTAAATGGCAAAATAGTAAGCGCAGGTGTATTGGGTATCTTGAATTTGGGGCCACAAAAGTCAGTATTGAGTTGAGTATTGAAAAGGGCAAAACCCCAATCCGTGTCTTTACTATAAATGGACAGGATTTTGACCTATCTGAGAACTTTGGAGATCTTCACACATTAAGTTACCAGAAAATACTTGCTGGTGAAGGTTTTGGTATTGAAGATGTCCGTCCTGCGGTTTCTCTCTGTGAGAAGTTACGTGGCTATTAAAAAAAGACTTGACACCTTCAAAAGGAATATGTTATGGTACTATTAGCTGAAGTTACGAAGAATCCAGAATTTAGCCCTGAGAGTTCCTTTGTTGTGAAGCATAGGAGAGCCTTCGTAAGCTCCAGCTACTCTCAGGGTTTTCTTTTTGGAGGCAAAATTATGGAACATTTGTGTGAATGTGGTTGTGGTGAAAGGGTCAAATGGAATAAACAATACAAGAGATGGAATAGGTTTATAAAAGGACATCATGGAAGAAGTGCTGCATATTGGAAGACACAAGGCACACCACAGCTTTGTGAATGTGGGTGTGGTAAATATGCAAAAGGGGGTGATCAGTTTATTTACCAACACAATAGAAGGGGTTCGCGATTTTGGAAATTACAAGAGGGTCCTCAGCTTTGTGCGTGTGGTTGTGGGGAATATGCTAACCTTGATAGGATATTTATATATGGGCATCAGAATAATGGAAGAGAATTTACAAAAGAACATAGAGATAAAATAGCAGAGTCAAAAAAGAATCAATCAACTGAAACTAAACAAAAAATAGCAAGTACTCTTAAAGGGCATATAGTTACAGAAGAAACAAGGCTAAAGATATCTGTTGCTAATACTAATCCATCTGAGGAAACAAGAAAACTAATGGCAAAAGCTGGTAGAAATAGAACAGCTGAGTCGAATTTAAAAATGGCTATTACTAAAATGAAGTGTAGGTCTGGGGAGGCTGGATATTGTGATCAATGGTATGATGAAGAATATAAAGTTGATTTACGGTGTTCTGCTTGTGAAGAATGTGGGATCACAAATATGATGAGTATTAAACTATTTGGTTGTAGCCTATCTAATCATCATATAGATGGGAATAAAATGAATTGTCACCCAAGCAATTTTAAGACGTTGTGTAATAATTGTCATCCTACAGCAGATGCAGAACTACGAAAGGAGTTATTATGAAAGATATTTATATCCACCCAACAGCTATAGTGGATGATAACGTCAGTATAACACAAGGGGTTTTTATTTGGCATTACTCCCATATCTGCAATGGAGCTACAATAGGAAAAAACTGTACCATAGGAGACAATGTTTATATCGGCAAAGAAGTTCATATTGGAAATAACTGCAAGATTCAGAACAATGCCTATATACCAGAAGGGGTTGAAATTGAACATGATGTATTTCTTGGGCCTGGTGTAACGTTCACAAACATAATAAATCCAAGGGCTACGATTAGTAGGAAGGATGAGTTTAAGTCTACTGTGGTTAGGCTTGGAGCTTCTATTGGTGCAAATGCGACTATTCTCTGTGACAATATTATTGGGCGCTATGCTATGATTGGTGCTGGTGCTGTTGTTACCAAGGATGTTGATGAGTTTGAAGTTGCATTTGGAAATCCGGCGAAGGCTGTTGGTATAATATCAAAAGATGGATCTGATATTAATTATTATGGATGGAGGTATTGAAAATGTCTTATTGCACAGTATGTCATCAAGACCATTACGGAACAGTTTGTCCCTCAAGAGTTCCTGAAATACAAAAGACACTATTTAAGTGTCCTGTGTGTGACGGGCAAGGAACAGTTAGCAGACCTCCCCACATAGCAGGTGACGTAGATCATTGGTCCAGTGCCAGTTTAGAATTTTATGATTGCCCTGCTTGTGACAGCACTGGAATTGTGTGGGGATAAAGGAGATATATTTCATGAAAAAACTACTTTGGATATTTGATATTTGTATTTACCGTCTTTTTTATTGGAGATGGAATGGTAAACTAAGTGAAAGCCATGATCTACGAAAGCTTTTCTTGAACTATTTAAATTCATGGGAAGCAATATACAGAGAACCAGCAATGGGAATAGGACCTCCACCAAAATTAAAAATACCTAAACAGAGGACAAAATGAACATCGTTAAATTCAAAGAATGTAATTGTATATTTGCAGAAGACCAGTTTGAATACCAGCCATTACCTGCTCATAGAAGTGGTGATGGTATTGTCACTTCTTGCTGGAAATTATCGTTTTGGGAAAGGATTGGAATTTTGTTTAGTGGTTGTCTTTTTGTACAAACTTTAACATTTAGACATCCATTACAGCCATTGAAATTGTTAGTTGGTAAACCTGATGAAATAAAGGAGAAGTGAAAATGACAACTTTAAGTGAAATAGAGAAATTGGCTAAGGAGAGTCGTAATAGTGCGATTAGATCTGCCACAGCTTTGTTTAAATTATCAGAAGAGCATACAACTGATCTAATTGAAGCAATGATAGATGGTATTATCACTGCAGCTATGATGGAAATCTCGGCAATGCAAATAAAGATAGTTGAAGAAGTTAGGGAGGAACAAAATGAATGACATTGCGATTGTAGAAATGGATGATTTTAAGAAGCAGCGTGTCGGTGTGTTGTGTTTACCTGGATTGGAAAGCTTTCTTCCTGCTATTGTTGAACACTTAAAAAAGACATACAGTGTACGTACATATTATGGTACAGCCATTGGTGAGATTGAAAAGGTGGTAAATTGGTGCGACATCCTATTTTTGGAATGGGCCAATAACCTAGCTATTGAAATAACAACGAAGATGCCTATTTTAGCAGAAAAACAGGTGCTTATACGTTGCCATAGCTACGAGGTTCTTTCAAATTTTTTACCCCAAATAAATTGGCAAAATGTGAATAATCTTGTCTTCGTCGCCGACCATATTTTCAATATTGCTTGCAAACAGCTTCCTAACCTCCCAGAAATGGTGGATATCAGTATAGTTCCCAATGGTGTTTAATTATTTTGCAATATTCAAAAATAAAGCTTGACAAGCCATTTCTATTATAGTATGGTATCTTTATGATTGAGATAGTAGTAAATTTGGAATATAATCCTGAGAGTTCCTGTATCGCGAGGTGCAGGAGGGTGTTACTACTGTAACCTCAATCAGCTCTCAGGTTTTTTTGTGTTTGCTCTGTGTCCTTGCGCGAGGATTAAGGAGATTGGTGGCCTGAATACATCAGTCTCTCAACAGGGCAATCCAAAAGTCTTAATTCAGGAGGACTTGGAAATGAACCGTGAAGAGATAGTTGAAAGAGCTGTAAAGGCACTTAGTGATGTATCTTGTAGTATTTTAACAGATGATTGTGCCAACTGTAGTAAAGTAAAAACATGTGCTGGAGCCAAAGAAGGATTTTTTCAAGTAAGCAATGCATTGGCATATCAGCTACTACCAATTTTATCTGGGAATGCTCTGAAATTATATATTTATGTTAATGCCAGAGTTGGTGGTGATCCTAAGAATGGAAATTATGGAAAATGCTGGCCTGGGAATGAACAGATTTCAATAGATACTGGAATCAACCAAAACCATATATGGCAATATATTACTGAGTTGGAAAGTCTAAATTTGATAAGGGTTTTCTATAAAAATGAAACAGGAAAAAGAAAACAGCGGTTTATTTATGTGACTTGGCATACAAAGAAAAAGAAAGTTGAAGATTTACGAAGAAGCTGATCTACTATAACACCTTTTTGGTGTTATAGAATAATACGTGTAAAACTTGTGTTTAGGGTACACCTTTTCGGTGTAGGCAAAGCCAATCTACTATAACACCTTTTTGGTGTACCCCTATACACCTTTTCGGTGTTATGGAATAAGAGTCAGTTAATAATTCTTTTAATAAGACTGTGTTTTAAAATTAAGTTAAGCAATAGGCAGTTGTTCGCTGCGCTCACATTCTACCCATTGATATATGTTTGATACTTCGCTTCGCTCAGTAGTCAAACATTGAAAAAAGAACTTTTGTTGATTTCAAGAGATTGTTGGGAAGATGTTAGAATTCACAGGAGTAAAATTTAATGAGTCATACGATGCCTATGAGCTTTGGTTAAATGGTAAATTGGCTGAAACTATCAAAAAAAGTATATATGACCAAAGAATATCAGAGATACATAAGAAATGGCTTTTAAAATATAAGACTATTATCTCAGTAAGGGCATTTAATGAAAGTTTAAGGCTGGATGGATGATGGCAAAATTTATTGCTGCAAGAGGAATATTATGATTGAATTAAACCAAGTTTATTGCGGCGATTGTGTAGAAGTGATGAAATAAATAGGAGGGATGATGGCAAGCATTAAATTTACTGAAGAAAAAGTAGGAGATTTGGGTCAGTTATACAATGGAGATTCTCTCCCATTGCTAGATTTAAGCCAACTGAAGAAGGTTATGCTATGGCTGTGTGTTTTTGCAAAGCAGTTAGTAGTATATAAAATAGGATATTTCTATGAAACCAACATGTATATTTTGTTACAAGTCAGAAAATAATAGCACAGATCTCAAAGTATGCTCTACGTGTATAGCAAAGTTTGTTGTTTGTGGTCGTGAAACATTGGATAAAATAGCACTGAGGAACGCTTTCACTGAAGCCCAATCGAAGTTCTTGGGTGTACGTTATGTCTCGTAAATCTATTTACACGACATATACAATAGTATTATGTCGCATATAGCCCTGTAGTTCAGTTGGTCTAGAACACGCGACCGATAATCGCGAGATCGGAGGCTCGTATCCTCCCAGGGCTACCAATTAAGAAAAGAGAAATAAAATGAATTTAACTCATTCTGCGTTAGTAAAAATAGCAGAAAAATGGCTTTTGAAAAGATGCGGATTTGCTTTTTCAGAGTTGGTTACTTTAGCAGGGGAAACACCAGATAGTATTGGATTTAGGAGTGGAAGTTCAATATTGATAGAATGTAAGGCGAATAGGACTGACTTTTTTGCAGACAAAAAGAAAATTTTTAGAAAAAACCCTTGGATGGGGGTTGGAGCATTTAGATTTTTTTTGTGTCCAAAAAACTTGATACGGCAAGATGAGCTACCTTTTATGTGGGGTTTAATTGAGGTCAATGATAAAGGTGTTGCGAGGAAGAAAATTGGTCCAAAGGGAAACATCTGGAATGGAAATAATGAATGGTGTTTTGAAAGAAACATAGAGAATGAAATGGCCCTTATGTATTCCGCGTTAAGACGACTGCATTTACGGGGAGTTATTCCTCTTATTTATGATAACCCATACAAAGGAGTATAAATGCCAAAAGATATTACAGCAACAAAATTAGCAGATTTTAAAAAGGGGGATCGTAATAAAATAGAAAAAGAAGTTTCTGCTAAAGCAGGTTCTATGGGGTTTGATCCTTATGATAGCTGTAGAGTACATGTCAAAACAAAAGATTTTGGGTTATGTAATGATTGTAAAAATTTACAATTAGCAAAAAGTGAATTCAGAACGATTCTTGCAAAGTGTTATGATTTTGAGATCATTTTGCATACAGGTGAACCAGTGACCGAATGTACAAACTACGAACAAAGAAATACTATGACTTTAAATCAAATGAATGATTTGGCGTATATAATTGATATTTCCAGTAAAGAAATTGGATTTTAAAAAGGAGAATGGATGAAGAGAAATCAAGAATTGATTGATCGTATTAGGTCTGAACTAAAATTACCGAAAGATGAATTTTTGGATGACCTTATTTGGGAAAGAACGAAAAATTCATATACAGCAGCAAGAATATCACTTGGAATAGCGATTGAACAATTTAAAAAGGTTGTTAAGTGGGAACTATACGAAAATCAGTAGATCCAGATATGAAATTTTCAAGTTCTTTGTTTTTTGGATCTGATTTGCCAATTGGGTCGGATATATTGCTCGATGATATATGTGAATATGTTATAGTAAAAAGAGGGTTAGTTATTGACCATTTTACATATGATGAATGGTACAAGGAGAAAATAAAATGAATATGTGGGAACTTATAAGTGATAGTCCGTGGATTTCTTTCTTTTTAGCCATCGTAGTGGTTGGTGGCACTGTTCAATTAATAAATTGTATTATGAGGCATTGGAATATGCATAAATATGGATATCCACCGCCACATTGTGATGCTGATGGTGATTTTAGAGAAACAGACAAGGAGAAATAAATGATTAAAGACGCAAGAAAACGATTATTGGATATTGCTGCAGCTATTGCCATGCAAAATACAGACATTCGCTTGGCTTATAACGAAATGGACGATTCAACTGAAGTTAATGATGAAGCTGCTCATTTTCTGAAACACAAAGAAAAACGTGTTGGTAGAGACATTGAACTGTACGCTTTTCTAGGTGAAATTGAAGGTGATATTGCAATGCTCTGTGATTTTATTAGTGAAGTGCTCTTTCCTTTGAATCAAGAGGGTTCTATTGCTGCTCAGGTAATTATGGATTGGGGTTGCGAATTGATCGATAAAGAAAATTGGGACGATTGGCGTGCTTGTTTCGTAAAAGAGGAAGAATAAATGGAAGATATGACAAAAGAAGAAGCACAGAAAGAGGTAGCTTGTTTAGGCTGTCAGATTGATGCTTTGATGAAGAAGAGGCATAAATTCATTGAAACACATATGCATTTGTTTGCTGATTTTACAATTGATCAGCTTGTCATAAATAAAAGAACACTTCATCTAGGTGTTGTTGTTGCACATTCCCAAGCAACATATGCAGAACCTCCGCAGACACTATTACACAGTTCTTTCAATGTAGATTGTTGTATTGAGCTTGTGGGTAGAGATAGGCGGAGACTATGTGTTTTAGATGATACTGCAAACTACCCTATAGGCATCTCGCCATGGATGGATGCAGATGAATTCTTGGAGAAAACGAATGATTACTATGGTATTTGAAATATAATGAAAAAGATATATGAATTTACATCTCCTTGCGATGGCGAAGAACCATTAAAAGTTATATTTATCGCTGAAGAAGAGGAGGTATTGAAAAATTTCAAACTTCAAAGCAAAGAAGATACACTTGTTGTGCTTTCTGAAGATCAAGAGGTTGTCAATGCTGCTCTTGAACGTGCTACAGAAAAGCATACAATACAATAAAAATAACTGTTTTTTATAATAATTAACTATTTTTCATAATTATGTGTTATAATGAAAGGAACACCACATGAAGAAAAGCTACAAACAAGATGTATTAAGTGAAACAAAACGATGTATTAAATGTGGTAAGTTTTTAAAGAAAAGAATAGAAATAGAGCATCCAAACTTTAAAAAATGTTACCGCTGCTTTATGGGCTTGCCTGTTAGGGATGGATGAAATGAAAGAGTTTTGTGAAGAGACTATTTGTGAAAAGTGTGGTTTTCCTCAATGGGAGATACTTGTTGAATATAAGACAGGTATATTTGATAGATTTGTTCAGGAAGATATATCGACAGCACGTTTTGGTGATCCAATAGATGAATACCTTTTACGCACTTGTGGAAGATGTGGATATAAATGGCCTGAAATGACTACTGATAAACATCCTGAAATGGAGTAATAATATGCGTGTTACTGATTTTGTTATTATTTTGATTTGTTTATTATTGTCTTCTTTTTTATCTGCTGTTGTTTTTGGGTGGAGTATAATTCTTTATTGTGTCTCATTAGTATTATTACAGTTTGTATTTTTAAATGTTTACTATTTTTTATATTATAATATTAGGCGTAGGAGTAAGCTATGAAAATAAGCGTAGATATAGATGGAGTGGTTTGCTCTACAATTCCCCATATGATAAAAGCAATAGAAAAACGAGGATATACAGTAACATTTGATAAGTATAATCCATACATTGAAGGTGTTGAAGATATAGAAGCACTTATGTATGAGGTAGTTGGTGAAATATATTCAACACAAATGGATCAGATTAAGCCATATGATGACGCTGTTTCTGCAATTCCTTTGATTGCTAAATATATAGGGCCGATCACATTTGTCACTGCTAGGAAAGAACAGTGGCATGATGCTACATTAAAGTGGCTGCAAAGTCATTTTAAGATACCATTTGACCTTGTACACAAAAGATCTTTCCATAAGTCCCAGTTTATTTTGGATGAAGGTTTTGATGCGTTTATTGAAGACAGACTGAGAACAGCAAATCAAGCTGCTGAATTAGGAATTAACACTTATCTGATTAATCGTTCATGGAACATAGGTAGACCCGTTCATACAGGTGTGACCCGTGTACGGTCTTTATTCGATTTTTATACTATTGAGATGATAGAGAGAAAATCCAAAAGTTATACTAATGAGGAATAAAAATGATACGAAGCATACCACCAAACACAGTTATGCGTAGTATATATCCTACTACAGGTAAAACTAGTTCTAATACTAAACCTGTGTACGGAGGAAAACCATATAAAAAACCATATAAAAAACCAGCAAATAGGAAAATAATGTCATTTAATGGTGTTCATGCTGTTGAAGAAGTACAACTATATTTGTTTGATGATATAGAGAAGTTAGAGGTGATGGGCAATTTTCCTGGCATTTGTGATGCACTCAGTTTTGTAATACAAGTGACAGACAATGAACTTCTTATTATTACCAAACCTGATTCTGAAAGAAAGTACATAGCCACAATAACATTACCCGAAGCTTATAAATATAAAATTTCAAATGTGGAGGTAAAAAACAGTATCATGACGTTATTACTGGAAAAAACCGATTATGAAGATATACCTGAATTAGAGTCTATATTTCAAGAATGTTTAAAAGCTTTCCCCGAACTACCCGATATTGAACTTAGGGTAGTAATGAGTAGACGTTCTGAAGATAGAGATAGTTTGGAAGGGGCAATGGGTAAAGCGAATGGGAAGAAAGTGGTGTTATTATTTGTACCAAAGAAATTGTATGGCTATTGGGAAGCGCTCAGGCCCATTATATACCATGAACTAAGTCATTATCTGGACTTAAATAATCCTGATAAGATATTTTATGAAAGAGCTGATGAAAAGTCCATAAAACTATGGGATATGCTGAAAGAATCAAAATCTTTGGAGTGTGACGTAGTTGCCAATCATTAATTTTGCAATCAAAAATGATATTAAATTTCTACTGAGTTTATTGCCTACATGGGCTAAAGAAGTGCCTGCAGGTTTTGATCCTACTATGTATGGAACTGGTTCTTACGCAGGTGATCTGGAAGTGAATAAAAGAGTAAGGGAAATTGAAGACCGTTATGTAAGTGGTAATTAAATGCTTGAATTAAACCAAGTTTATTGTGGTGATGGCCTTGAAGTAATGAAAGAAATTGAAGATGGCTCTGTGGATATGGTTTGCGCAGATCCTCCGTATGGAACAACGGCTTGCAAGTGGGACAGCATCATACCCTTAGAACTGATGTGGAAGCAACTGAAGCGTATTATTAAGTCTAATGGAGCCATTGTACTGACTGCAAGCCAGCCGTTCACCACGACCTTGATAAGCTCTAATATGAGGATGTTTAAGTATTGTTGGGTGTGGGATAAAAAGTTAAGCACGAATGTTTTACATTGTAATCAAATGCCACTAAAAAAGCATGAAGATATTTGTGTATTTTATGAAAAACTTCCAACATACAATCCAATAAAAAGAATAGGAAGGCCTCGTTTAAAAGGGAAAGTTTCATGGTCAGAAACAAATGCAAAGGTAAATCATAAGAAAGACCAATTACAATATATTTCAAACGAGTATTACCCCACAACTATATTAGAAATCTCAAATGCTGTTATGAAAGGGAGAATGCACCCCACCCAAAAACCCGTAGCACTCATGGAATATTTAATTAAGACATATACAAAAGCTGGTGAAACTGTTCTCGATTTCTGTGCTGGATCTGGAACTACGGGAGTAGCTTGCAAACTTACCAAACGAAATTTCATTTTGATCGAGCAAGAAGAAAAGTACTGCGAAATAGCCAGACAAAGAATAAAAAACCCAGATTATAAACCACTAAAACCAAAAACTAATCAACAACCAGGTTTGTTTCCGCAAGATAAAATAAATGAATGGTGGGAAATAAAATAATTCTCCAAAATCGAAAATAATGCTTGACACCTTCAAAAGGAATATGTTATGGTAATAGCAGTTGGTAAAATAGAAAATTCAGAATTTAAGCCTGAGAGTTCCTGTATTGCGAGGTGCAGGAGAGTTTCTATTAACTCCAACTACTCTCAGGCTTTTCTTTTGGAGGACATGGTTATGGATAAAAAATTTAAATGGAATTGGGAAAACATTTCTGGAGCACACATACCAGAACGAAGTACTTTTAAGAATGTTGAAAACCAAAGATTTGGGCGATTAGTGGCTCTTTATCCAGTAAAAAGACATGGTGGGATACATTGGTTCTGTAATTGTGATTGTGGGAATAATACTTTGGTAAAGACTAGCCGCCTTGGAGCTACAAAATCATGTGGTTGTCTTCAAAAAGAATATTATAACAGTAGGCAAAAAGAATTTGAAAGACGAAGAAAGGCAACACAACAAGAGGAGAAAAAACGTATTGGAGAAAAACAAGGGCAGTTAACAATAATTGATGTTTATAGAACAGAAAAAGATAGTCGAATTGGCTACCTTTGCAAATGTACTTGTGGAAATATAAAATGTATAGATAAAAAGTATTTTAATCAATATAAGCCACAAACATGTAATTCAAAAGATGATCGGAGAAAAAGTGGGAATAATCATTGGAAGGGATATGAAGGAATTTCAAGTACATATTTCTCGTCTATTAAAATAAGTGCGAGAAATAGGGGTTTATTATTTGATTTAAAGATTGAAGATCTATGGGAGCAGTTTCAACAACAGAACAAACGATGTGCAATTTCAGGTTTGTGCTTAGATTTAGAAAAAGATGCAAGCATTGATCGTATAGATTCAGATAAAGGGTATACAAAAAAGAATATTCAGTGGGTACATAAACATGTGAATATTATGAAAAATTCACAAACAATGGATCAGTTTTTAAGTATATGTGAGACGATAACAGAGTATAATACAAACAAATAGGAGTAGTATAGTGAATGAAAAAACAATAGTCCGTATGGTTTTTGGAAGTCATTTATATGGGTGTGAAGATGAAACTTCCGACAAAGATTTCAAGGGGATTTTTATGCCTACGAAAGAGCAGATATTCTTAGGTAAAATTCCTAAAGTATTGCCTACTGATGAACCAAAGAGAAAGAAAGCAGAAGGTGAGAAGAATACAGCAGATGATGTCGACACTGAGATCTATTCTCTGCATTACTTTATCAAACTAGCCTGTGAAGGGCAGACAGTGGCATTGGATATGCTTCATGCTCCTGATGCTATGATTTTGGAATCTTCTGATATTTGGACTGCGATTGTAGCAAACAGAGATAAATTCTATACCAAGAACCTCAAAGCGTTTGTTGGCTATGCAAGACGTCAGGTAGCCAAATATGGAATAAAATCAAGTCGTTTGAACTCAGCAAAAGAATTTGTATCACTTCTTGGGCAACACAAAAGCAATGATAAGCTATCAACTATCTGGGAATTGTTGCCACTCGATGATCATTGTTATCACCTAGGACTAAATAAAAATAATATTAATCAATATCAAATCTGCGGTAAAATATTCCAAGAAACAACCAGAATTGGACATACACTTGAAATCATGCAAAAGTTCACAGAACAATACGGAAAACGTGCAATTGAAGCAGCTCAGAACAAAAATATCGACTGGAAATCAGTATCCCACGCACTCAGAGCAGCATATCAAGTACATGAATTGTTGACTGAAAATACCATTACATTTCCTTTAAGAAGAGCACCATTCTTGAAAGAAGTGAAGCAAGGTAAGTTAGACTACCTTACTGAAGTTGCTCCTATATTAGAGGCATTGATGGATGAAGTTGAAATTCTGTCTGAAAATAGTACTTTGCCAGAAAAACCAGATAGAAAGTTTTGGGATCAATTTATTATTGATGCGATTGAGAATGATCAATGGCGAATACAAGTGTAAAGCATTTGAAAATCATTGAATAAGGACTTGTTATGAAAAATAAATGGACTAAAGATAAACCAAAAGTTGCTGGAGTTTATAAATGGCGGCGTGAAGGTAACTATAGAAGACAAATATTTACAGGAATTATTATGATTGATGCTCAAGGATATTTTTATGATCTTGCGTTAGGACGTTTGCGTAGATTTCATCTAAAAAATAGCAAAAATTCTAAAACTGAGTATTTATTACTTCTTGGCAATCATGAACCAATCGTTTTTAGAGACGAAATTATAGTTATAGATATGGTTAAAGAATAATAATGAAAATAGAAACAGTAATACCACACGCTTTTGAAGGGTACAATGCGAGCTTAGCACAGCTTTTTGGCAGTGGCCCAATGTTTCATGTTACATGTGGAAATTGCAGGTGCTCATTTTCCAAAAGAATACCGATGGTTGACAACCCTGGATTAAAATGTCCAGAATGTGGAGTTGTTAATATCCTACCTGTTGGTGTTGAGTAAATAATGAAAATAATTAACCAAGTCAATGACATTGCTTTTGCAGCCCTGAGATCAGGCCCTGCAGCTTTCTGGCATCCCTATTTATGGAATAAAATTCATGCAACCCATATAGCACACAGTAATCGAGGTCTATTTGGTGCTGAAATGGCAATAGCGCCAAACATGATGATTGAAGAAGTCCATAAAGAATTATCTGATAACAAGCAGTTCCAGTATATGAGCTGTTGAATTGCATGTTATGAATAGGAGGGCAATATGACTAAAAAAGAAATATATAGATTAAGAAAGATATTGGATGAAATGAAATATATCAAACAGGCCGATACAGACTCAACCGCAACACATGACAGATTTAAAAGGGCATATGAGGAAGGAGTGAATATTTGTAATCGTAGTATTAATAAAATGAAACCGTTATAATCAGCTAGATCACCAGATGCAAAAAACCACACTGGTGATCTTCCTACTATTATATGGAGGAGGAGAACAAAAATGTCAGATAGAGAGAAGTTAGATGGTATAAGAGGAGCCATTCAAGAAGTTATAGGCTATCCTACAAAAGAGCAGGGTAGGCGTGATGATGA
>Ga0222628_1000278_pt1 | contig 23819 bp, 26 predicted proteins | sample AntAcemetageno95_FD_179860 | JGI IMG/M metagenome (GOLD analysis project Ga0222628, IMG submission 179860) | Saline water microbial communities from Ace Lake, Antarctica - #95 | ecosystem: Environmental > Aquatic > Non-marine Saline and Alkaline > Saline | place: Antarctica: Ace Lake | collected...
TAGTAGGTGACAGGATGACAGACAGAATAAACAAACACATTAGATTAATTTTAGTAGGTGATAGATTCTATTCAGGTATTATTTTAGAGGAGAGTGAAACCATGCTTACAATTCGAGACAAGTTTGGACAAGAGGTAAGTGTTGGGAAGGCATCAATAATTTCTTTGGAGGTAAAAGATTAAATGGTAAATCTTAAACTAGATAATCATCATTCTTTAAGTTCTGATAGCAGACAATGGATATTATCTAAAGATGATAGATCAATAGGATATTATGGAAGGCTTGAAGATGCACTAGATAGCTATTTGAGGCTTAAAATCAGGGGGTCTGAGGCTAAAACCATAATTGGGCTACTTGAATACCATAAAAGACTGCTACACGCACTTCAACAACTCTTAACACCATTACAGATTAAGGTAGATGTGTCAAAGGCCAAGAAACATCAATGTGGTATAGAAAAAGATGATTTGGAGGCTAAAAATGGAGAATAAACAAGCCGAATGTCTTAACTGCGAAAGAGAGTTGGATCTAGAGAATTTATATCATAACTTTTGCCCTGGGTGCGGGATGCAGTTGGGTATTCGGAGAGGATTTTGGAGGATACAACAATATGGTTAATATTCTAGAGGTCTTAGAGCCGGAACAACTTGTTGAGTTTCAAGAACAATATAATGGAACATGGAAAGGGCCATGCCCTTCTTGCACCAATTCTGATGGTTATGGTGGGATGTTAATAAATCCAGATTCAAATACCTGTTATTGTTTTGGAAGTAAGACTATTTTTAATCTTGATGAATCTATTGCCTTGTTTAACGGTTTAATATCTTGCAGAGAAGGGAGGCAGAAATTATGAATAAGAAAGTATTAACTTTAAAAGAATCTGCTGAAGCTTATAAGAAATCCGTTACAAGTAGATATACTCCAAGCCCACTAGAAGATAAGAAGGTACAGGAAGAAGTAGAGAAAATTAAGAAAGAGAAGAATAAAGTACAATTTAATGTTATGTCCCTTAAGGATTTACAAGAATATGAATGTCCTTCTTACACATGGAGAGTTCAAAATCTTTTACAGGATAAGAAAATTGTTATTATTGCGGGTTCTAGTGCAGTGTATAAATCATGGCTTCTTCTAGGAATGGGCCTATCAGTAGCTAAGGGTATTCCTTTCTTAGATAATTTCCCAGTAGAGCAGGGAGGAGTATTAATTATAGATAGAGAAAACTCTATACCAGAATTACAGAATAGACAAGAGATGATGGCTAAAGGTATGGGAATAAATCCTAAGGATGAAATGCCTATGTATTTCTTATCTGAACAATCTCTAATGCTTGACACTCCGGAAGCTAGAGAGTTTTTAGAAGAGTTTATTATTGAGAAAGAAATAAAGCTTGTTATTATTGATACATACAGAAGAGTTATATCTTTTGAGGAAAATGATGCCAATAGCGTTTCTTTCTTTTTTACAGAATGTTTGAAACCTATTTGTGAGAGAACGGGATGCTCTATGGCTTTTATACATCATCATAAGAAAGGAAAACATGATGGGAATGAGAAAGATATGCTTAGAGGTTCTTCTGATCTTGTTAATTTTGTTGATGGTGTTGTCCAAATTAATAGGAAGGGAGATAAAATCACAGTTAAACAGACCAAAAGCAGGTCAGGTAAAGAATTAGAACCTTTTGATTTGATGGTTGAGACTGATGAAGAAGAGTATTTTAGATTCAATTACACTGGTGAAAAGAGAGATATTTCAAGAATTGGTAAAGTTGTAGAAGTTCTTATGTTATGGATAACCAAAAATAAGATAGAAGGGTTTGAAACAAAGGAAGCGAGAGAAGTATGTTTGGGAAATGGGTTCAAGAAACAACGATTTTTTGAAGGTTTAGAAGAGTTAATCAAAAGAGGAGTTGTAGAAAAGGAAGGTCATGGTAAATATTCAATAGTCCAGAAGCAATGTGGACTATCAAAAAACGTCAAATCAAAAAACGTCAAATCCCCTCGCAAATCGGGTGACTTTTCCATAGTCCATAGTCCCCCTACTAAGAGGGGGGGACTTTGTGGACTATTGGATAAAAGTAAGTCCGGAAAGTCCACAAAGTCCAAACGGACTATTGGGACTATTGGGACTATTAAAAAACAAAAGAAGCCTAAAAAAGAAGATTCTGATAGAGATACCCAGTATTTTGAAGACCCAATTTGCGATGATATAGTAGATTGTAATCCCGATGAAGTTCTTGCTTATACCAAAAAGAACCCAAATGACTCAATTACAAAGTTGATTAAGAGATTCGGACCTGGTGTTATGAAACTAAAGAAAGAAGGTTTGATATTATGAGAACTATAGTATTTGATCTAGAAACTGATAGTGTTGATGCGAATAAGGCAATTTTGAAGTTTCATGGCGATATTGATTGCAACACCGGAAAGGTTACCATGTTACCACATACCAAAAACATAGAGATTGCAGATAGAATTAAGGAAGCAAAGATTTTGATAGGTTACAACATAAAGGAATATGATTGTAAGATTTTAGAAAGACATGGGATGAGCTGTGAATATAAGTCCATCATAGACTTATACAAGTGTCTAGCTCCCAACAACTTTGCATCTACAGATAATAAGAACCGATTGGCAGACATTAACCCAGGATTGAAGTTGAAAAACTATAAGCTTGGGACAATAGCAAAGGCATTAGGTTTAGATGATAGTGGAAAGGAAGACATAGACTATGACATTTTTAAGAAAGATTCATGGACAGAAGAAGAATTAAAAATAATATATAAATATCTAGAGAAAGATTTAGTTCTTGAAAAGAAGTTGTTTGATTGGTACAGGGGAATTTTCAAACCTTTAGAGAAGTATCTTTCCTCCAAGGTTGTTGCAAGACATAAGCATCTTACGTGTAAGTCTGGAGGTGTTGGATATAAATTTGTGTGTCATCAGGCAGGACTTGAAGAAGAATATGAGGATTGGGAAATTGCTAAGAAGATTAAACAAACAGCTGAACGAGTTGAAGGTGGCCATCATATTCATCCTAAGTATGAGAAGGTTAGGGGATTGATTATATGTAGAGATTTTGTTTCTCATTATCCAACAATAATAGTAGGTTATCAATTACATGATGAGAAAATAAATGATGCTATAGAATTGAATCTAAGAGAGAGATTAAAAGCTAAAGCTGCTGGAGATAAGGCAACTGCACTAGCTTTGAAAGTTCCTCTAAATGCTATCTATGGGATTTGTAATAATCCAATGTTCAAGAATATATACAATCCACATTGTGCTTCTGAATGTACAAGGTTGGGTAGAGAATTATTAAAAAGATACGCAAGAACATTGGAGATTGGAGGGATGGAAATATTCTATGGGTTTACTGATTCTGCCTATGTTGGTATACCAAAAGGATATACAGCAGAAGACCTAGAAATATTAACACAGGTATTCATAGAACTTACAAGAGAGGAGTTCAAGAAACCATTAGATTCATACGGTCTTGGAATTGATGGGGTTTACAAGTTTATGTGGTTTATAGAAAAGAAAGATAATAATTACCTAAAGGTTACATCAGAAGATAAGATAGAAATTAAGGGTGGATTATTTGACAAGAATACTCCCAAATGTGTACTAGAAACTTTCAATAATTTTATCTCCCCTAGAATTATAGAAGATTTAGATGTAGATTTTAATGAAGAAGAACTTAAGAATAACCTTGTTGGTATTTTGAAAGATAACCCAGAACTAGCATCACAAGAATACACCGTTAAGAAACTAGAAGATTATCAAACTGAAACTTCTATCCAGTATAAGATTTCTAAATTATATGGTCCAGGAACTCACATGATGATTCCAAACACTGCCGAGATAGGAGTTGGTTCTAGTTCTACATATTGTACACTAGAGGATTTCAAAAAGAATAACCTAACAGCAGATGATATTTACATGGATAGGATTATGAGATACATGAAACCTTTTTATACAACCAGAGAAGAAGTCTATGATTTAAATGCCGAGGCCAAAGCATGAACCTAAAACTAGAACAAATAATATCATCCTTTTGGATGGTTCGCCTTTGGTATTGGGCTGGGAGATTATTAAAATGAATAACTACAAAGGATATTGCAAGTCGTGTAAGAAAGATGTTCCGATGTCAATCGCACACATGAGCAGACGAAAGGGAATTAAGCTAAAATGTAATCTCTGTTTATCAGTTCAAACGAGATATATGGGAAAAAGAAAACTGGAAGAATTTAAAATGAATACTTTAACTAAATTTGGAGGAAATAATACCATGAAGTTTAAAGAAACGTTAAAAGCCGCACAAGAACTAACCCGAAAGGATTTTATTGATGAAATGAGAAAAGGTTTCTCTACATCCATGGCAGGAACTACATCGAAGTATGATCCAGCATACGATGAAGCTCGAGAATGGAAACCTTGTAAGTTCAAGGATTGTTCAGGGTATAGTTTGTCAGGCACACCACCAAAAGCATATCTTCTGATAAGCAACAATAAGATATTTTGCAAAAGAGCATTAAGTGAAAATGCTTTCAAGGTGTTTGAATTCGAGGGTGAGCCATCGGGCTCTCCTTCCCTTGGGGGTAAAGAATAAAATAAGATGGTTACTATATCAGAGAATGTTAAGCAATCATTAATCAGTCAAATCAATAGAGCATCAGAGGTTGCAGCTAAGGAACTAAAACAATCAGAGAAGATTTTAATTATAGATGGTAAAGCAATAATGAAAGAAGAAGAAGATTTGAGAATTGTATTTGTCCAGGTAATAGAACACCTATCAGCATTATCTATTGCCTACTATGATACAAGAATGCAGGATTACTATTCAAAGAACATCATATACCTTAATGGTTTCTACTCAGAGATAATCGCAGTCATACAAGATAAACATTTCTTAGATTTATACGAGGATGCACCAGACACTTCAGAGAACGGGAAGACAAAGACAGATTTAATGTTAGCCATCCAATGCAAGAAAGCAAAGGAGTTCTTTGTAGAACTTAACTTATTCTTTCAAAGGAATAATATATTATCAGATGCATTAGTGGAGGTGAAGAAACATGAGTGAAGGTGAAGCGTCATTCAATATGTCTGTGCCTACATTACACAGGATGGATTTCTTATTACAGAAGATTGCTGTGTATGCATTGAGTAAGGACTTTGAGATGTGGAAGGATTGTCTGTCTCACCTAAGAAGGGATATTGCCTGTTATATCAAAGCTACACAATTCAAGGAGATAACTGAGTTGTTATCATCATTAGATAGTTTTGAATGGATTACTATAGATGAGCAAGGAAGGAAGAAGTATATTGAGAAAGAAGTCAAGAGGGTTACTGGTATCTTAGATAATATAACTATTCTAATGCAACAGGCATTGTTTGATGGTGGTATCTTAATGGCTAAGAAAGAGTCAGATGGAGGATATGATTAATGGTATTACTTAGGTTTCTTAAAGATAAGAAGGAATGGCAAACTTTAACCAAAGAAGAGAAGTCAGAACTCCCAGAGGATATTCAAGAGAAAGAAGTGTTTTATATGGATGGGATGTTAAAGAAGAAATGCGACTTTGCTAAAGCACAACAGAAAAAGAATAATGATTCACTTGGAACTATTGTGGGTATTGAGGGAAGTGGGAAATCAACCTTAGGAGGAATCATTATGAGATATATGTCTGATGATAAGTTTGACCCAGTGTTAGATATGGTCGGAGCAGACTATGAAGACGGATTAGACAAGATAGAGAACAGACCCAACAAAGGATATCTTATGTTTGATGAAGGTAACACGATGTTCTTGTCTACTGAAACAATGAAGAAGGAACAACGAGAACTACACAAACTATTTTCCATCTTCAGACAAAAAAATCTATTTGTGCTGATAGTATTACCCTCATTCTTTAGACTGGGAACTTACTTTGCTTTAGACAGATCAAGGTTTATGATTAGAACTTACTTAAAGAATGGTGATAGGTCTTACTTCGCATACTGGGGTAACAAAAAAAAGGATAGATTATATCGTATCGGTAAGAAACTTCATAGTTATGATGCAGTCTCTCCCACATTCAGAGGTAGATTCAATACCTGCTACCCGCTTGAGAACCCAGAGTATAAGAAGTTTAAGGAAGACACTCTCCTTGCATCCTTCAGGAGTGCTAGAAAGAAGAAAGCTAAGTCTGAAACGGATATTAAGCGAGAGATGGTAACCAATTTGATAGCTAAGAACCCCGATACCAGCTCCAAAGACCTCTCCACCATGTTAGGCATTACACAAAGGCGAGTGCAACAGATACGAGCATTACCACAGGAGGGTGCGATTTCGCAGACATGAATACAATACACGGACATAACACCCGCCTGATACGAGAAACACGAAACGCACACGCTAATAGTAATTTATCTTATGATTTGTGTGTGGATGGGCTCACAACCCTAAACAATACTCTATCAAATAGAAGGGAGGCAAACAATGGAAGAACAAAACAATAAGGAGGCAAGGTTCCAAACATCTGCAGAGAAGTTTGCATCACTAATAGCAGATAGTCTAATAGAATGTAACAGAAGGTTTCGGATATGCAGAGGACTGCTAAGTCCAGAGCAAGAGCTAACACTATCTAATAACCAACAGGTAGTCATTCAAGTGGATGGTCTCCTGGACTTAATCAATAGTCAGAAAGAACTAATAACAAATGGGAGGGCTGCTATATCTCATCTGTCAGAAAATGACCATAAGAAGTTAATAGAACTACTAAGGGCCCTAAGGTATTTTGAGAAGCTATATATCAATGCCTCGCAGAACAAACTACCAGCAGATGACTTTATGCAATCTATAGATTCTCATGGATGTTACCCCCATGTTAATAGGTTAACAGAAAACTTCTATGATATGATGGAAGAGTTAGAAGAATCATTTGAGAGTATATCAATGATACTATTAAAGAACGGATTGCTAACCCCACTTAAAGAAACCCAACAAGTAGGGAGGTCTAAGCTAAACCAATTATGAACTCTAAGATAAAGATATTAATAAGAACTTCGACAGAGGATCAGAACCCAGAGAACCAGTTGAGAGACTGCCAGTCAATCAATACTTACGGAGACGCAGATATAATAAAGGAACAGCAGTCTGCATGGAAGGATAAGGATAGACCATTGCTTATACAATTAAAGAAGGATATATCTTACAGGAAGGTATCTCACTTAATTGTTTGGGATTTAGATAGGTTGTTTAGAAACAGAAAGAAGTTAATAGAGTTCTTTAAGTTCTGTAAGGTGTATGGTTGCCAGATACATTCCTTTAGGCAGACATGGTTAGAGGAGTTAAATAAGATACCCTCACCCTTTGATGAAATAATGCATGGGTTGATGCTCCAAATAATGGGATGGTTAGCAGAGGAAGAAAGTAAGAAGAAATCTGATAGAGTTAAGATAGCATATAAGAATCGAACCCAGAAGTGGGGAAGGAAACCTATTGGTAAGAAAGTAGAGCAAGAGATACTACAATTATATTCAGAGGGGAAGTCTATTAGGGAGATAGCTTCCTCTGTTACTTACTGGGATAAACAACGAAACTCTCATAATGTATCTAAGTCTGCTGTCCACAAAATAATCAAATTAAATACGGGGACAAATTCGTAATAAGGCAGTGTCCTTTAAGCGAACCATTAAAACCAAATAAGCACCAGCTAGTTTACCATGGCAAAACTTACAGAAGAAGAAAAGAAGAACCTTAGAAAATATTACCACAAGGTTTGTAATACCCCAGAGTATCTAAAGAAAAGGAGAGAGTATAACCAGAGACCCGAAGTTAAAGCAAAGAGAAAAAAATATGAGGAGAATTATTTTCAGTTGCCAGAGGTTATTAAGATGAGAAAGAAATATCTGCACAACTATTATATGAATCATAAATCAAACCAATAAATATATATAAACAAAATAAATAGTAGTAATATGACAGACAAAGACTTCTCACTGGCATTAATAGTAGTATTAATTCTATCATCAATCTTAGGAGTTGCAATAGGGATAGGGTTTCTTTATTGGTTGGAGTTATAATCAATCCCGTAAAATAAAAACTAAAGTGAAATACTGGGTGGGGGGATAAGGTTTTAGTTTCAAAACTAAGGGTTTATATATAAGCCTCACTTTTACCTTTTATGAAGATAGAATACCCACGATACAAGCAGGGTGAAATAGACAAGATAGGTAAGAAGATTAAGGGTAAAGATAAGGATGCCCTAGAGAATTTCCTTAAGAAGAGTTCTATTACAGCGTCTGAAAAGAAAGTTAATAAGATTAGAAAGTTATTGATACAGTTCTTTGATGTTACACAGACACCATTAACTGGGCAGGATAAAGAAGGAGTGGATAGTTTTTTGGTTGTATTGAACAAGTGCGATAAGTCAGTATGGACAAAGGATGAGATAAAAGTTTATGTTAAGCAGTTCTTGAAGTGGTATTACAAAGACCTTGATATGGTTGAGAACTTTAAAGCATCTGGTAAGAAAGAGATCAATCCAAAGATAACAGAGAACAACCTAATAACGGGAGAGGAGATTGAGAAGATGTTAAGACAGGCCGAGAGTTTCAAAGAAGCTGCCTACCTATTAGTTGCATTCCAAACAGGAGCAAGGCCACAAGAATTGGTTACGATGAAGTTTTCTGATGTAAAGTTTGAAGATAAATATGCAGACCTAACCCTGTACTCATCCAAAACAAAGAGGGCAAGAACCTTCCCAGTTGTTGAGAAGACTATGAAAGCACTTTGGGATTGGAAGCAACACTATTCCTATACAGATGTTAAACCTCAAGACTATGTCTTCCCTGGACGTTACAGAGATAAGCCACTGACAACCGCTGGTGTTAATAAGATGTTAAGAAGAATGGCAACCAAGGCTGGTATAGAGAAAGATGTATGGGGTTATCTTTTACGCCATTCTAAAGCGACAAGGCTGTATGAAGAACTACCCCAACAAATTTGTGAGAAGTTGTTAGGGCATAAGAATATGGCAGGGGTATACGCACACATATCTTCTAAGAAAGCAAGAGAGGAATTACTAAAGAAGGTATATCACATTGAGGAATTAACAAGTCAAGAGAAGGAAGTGATTAAAGATTTGAAGAAAGATGTTAAGAGTTTACAAGAGTCACGTGAAGACATCCTATCAGCAACTGCTGCCATGATTAAAACACTTACAAGAAAACCAGGAGACCCAGAGATTGAAACAGACTTAAGTGATGGTGCAGAAGAGATTACATTAAAACTAATGGAACATATGAATAGAACCCCAAAAGAACAAGAGTTATTTGATAAGAATAAATCTAAGAGGAATAGTAGTAAATAACATGGAACAAGATGAAGAAGGAAACAAAAGAACTAATAAGAGAGGTTGAAGAAAATATTGAAGAGCTTAAAAGAGAAGCAAAGATTTTATATTGTAGGGACATTACTACTACTTAACGCTTAGACTTTCTCATTCTAGCTGCTCTGGCCTTCTTTAATCTTGCAATAAGTATTCTTCGCTGTTGTGGGCTAATTGTTCTCTTTTTCTTCTTTATCGACGCTGTGGGGCGTGTTCTAACCAATCTTTTCTTCTTAGTTGATACTTTACTTACCCTCTTTTGAGGAGATTTCTTAACCTTTCTTTTAATAGTAGTTTTCTTCTTTGCTCTCCTTATTGTATTACCAAGTTGTTTTCTTTCTCCTCTTGTATCTACAAAGTATTTTCTTTTCTCAATATATCCATCAATCATTTGTTTCTTCTTTCCATAACGAATCTTGTATGGCCTTAGCTTTTTATTTACCTTTGAATAATAACCCTGTATTTTCTTAGGTGGTCTAACTACACTCTTTGCTTTTCCTAATGGAATAAACCATGCAGATTTTGTTAAGTTATTATCTATTGAGTATGCAAGAAAATCTCTAGCATCTCTTTTTGTTAATGGTTTAGGATTTAACTTAACCATCTTTCCTCTTTTCTTAGTTATAACATAATATGTATCAACTTTCTTTGGTAGAGTTCTTGATGAATATCCTTTTGGAAGTTTAAATGGTACAATAATTAATGGCTTGGTTGTACCACTTCTAACTATTGGTCTGTTTATACTGACCTGTTTTGTTAATAGTTTTTGTTGTATCTTCAATCTACTTATCTGCTTAACTGCATGGTTTATATTTTGTTTCAATCTACTTATCTGTTTGTTTGTTTGTTTAGCTTTACTCTTAGACTTCACTTTAGATAACTGTCCAACCTTTCTTCTTTGACTTGATACCTGTTTAGATAATCTTTTCTGTTTATCAATTAGTGCTTTCTTTTGCTTTACAATCTGTCTTTGTTTTGATTTACCAACAGCACCTCTCTTTTGTACTTGGATTTGTCTACCTCTTGTAACTACTGGTTGTGATTTCTTAACAACTATCTTTTTTGCCTTTGTAGTTGTTCTTTGTGATTTTAAACTTGAAACAGTTGGAACACTTCTAGATAAGTCGGTTGCTGCTGCTGCCAAGACCAGTGTTTTAGTTGCATATCTTCCAGTTTTTTCTGCTCTTGATACTGCAGCTGAAACTGATGTTATTAATTTCTGCATAGCTTTTGAATATTGTTTCTTGTCAATAGTAGTAAGAATAACCCTACCACTATCTGAACTACTTTTTAATGTTTTTATTAATCCTATGAATTGTGACTTACTTCCTTTTACAGTTATAGTCTTACCAACAATAGCACTCAAGTCACCTTTTGTAAGTATTGCAGAAACAGATGCAAAATCATCAATATTAATTCCCCTTGCCATTCTTGATGCAACTCTTCCACTTGGGAAATTTATGTATGGTCTGAAAATTCTTTTACCATTAAAGGTTAATATTCTACCAACACCAGCTTGTTGCATACCCTTCACATTTGTTTTAATTGCCCTAATAATACCAACTTTCTTCTGTTGAGAGATAAACTTTGCAATTCTTCTTATCTTATCTGATGTAAATTTAGTAGATTTAGAAACACCCTTTTCAATTCCAACAAAAGATTTAATCTTCTTTAATTGTCTACCACCCTTTAATAACTTAGCAGTAATTTTACCAAACCTACCACCAACTATTGAAACTGTCTTGCCCTTAACAGCTACACTAGCACTTTTGGATATACCCATTATTCCTTTATTAGTCTTAAATACTATATCTGTAATTATCTTTCCGTTCTTACCTGCTCTTTGAGTTCCTATAAAGGAAACTTGCGATATTCCAGAAGGTATTGAACTTGCTGGAATTATTGGAACACTACCCATCATAATCCTTGGTGGTCTTTCGTGTTTCATTACTGCTATTTCATTTTTTAAGAAATTTACTTGGTTTTTTAATCTAACCATTTTTATATATTCTAATATACTAACCTTTGTTTTAGATTGTAGTCTTGATATTTCTTTATTTTTAGAATTAATAGATGATTGGAATTTTCTTATAATAGGTTGATTTCTTTTTATATCTGCCTGTATCTTTTTATTAGAAGCCCTTGCCCTTATAACATCATCTTGTTGTTTAGCAGTAAGTCTTGGTGACTTTTGAATACTAAGAGTTTGATAAAAGTTCCTCAACTTGTTCTTATCAGATGCAATAAGATTATTATTTCGTTCATCAATAGATTTTTGTTGTCTTTCTATAAAACCTTGTTCAGATATCGCTTTATTATATTCTGATTCGCTTAATTCCTTACCATCAAACTTCTTATTAAATTTAATAATACGATTATTTAGATTAGACTGGTCTTCATTAATTTTAATTTCTGTAAAATATCCACCACTTACAGCATCAGCAACATCCATTAAAATTTGTGATGGCTTATCTAATTTTATATCTCTTTGTAATATTGAATTTAATTGTGTACTACTTTTTATATTATTAATTGAATTAGATAATCCCTCTCTCTCAACTGTTATCCTTACTGCGTTTGGCAAATTAAATCTCTTTGTTGAACCTATATTAAATGTTACTGGTTCTGATGGTGCTTCACCTGCATCTATTCCAATAACTCCACCAGTTAATCTACCTGCTCTATATTGTGTTACTTTCTTTTCTCCAGTTTTAAAATTAGTTTCTGTAATTAACTTAATACCATTTCTCATAATAGTTTCTCTTTGGAATCTTACCTTACCTTCTTTGTCCTTGATAACCACACCTGTCTTTCTTGCATTAGCTGCTAATAAATCCCTTCTTAAATTAATCAATCGTTTCTGTTCTATTTCTGCTTTTGCTTCCTCTAACTTTAATCTTGAAGCCTCTTGTGCTTTTGCTGCTGCTATTGCTTTATTTTTAGCAATTGATGCTGATAATTGTGCAGATGATGCTCTGGATGAAGATGATCTTCCACCAGAATAAACTATTTTTTTCCCTGTTCTTGAATCATAAGGTGTTCCTTTATATGATCCACCACCAATAGATTGTCCTGGTGAAAATGGATTAGTCTTATTTGAAAATACCATATTAATTTCTTACAAAATAACTATTAGTAGTACAATTTAGATATGAGGTTGTCATACATTCTTTTGAGCTTTGTTCACTCATTTCACATGGTAAGTATTTTGGTATTTCATAAGAACCAGTTATTGCAACTTGTCTACCATCTGACGCATGAATAATTATTGTTGGAGTTCCGCTGATAGGATAACTTTTTGGTATAGATGTATCAACCCAAATGATGTTAAAATAGTTAGAAATGGAAATCATGAAATCTTTTATTTTAATACAATGTCCACATTCTGGATGGGAATAATAATCTGCAGAAATAGCACTAACACTTCCTACTAATAACAATGCCATTAACGACATTACTACTATTCTAAGACTAGGCATTAGACTTCTTGGTTTTGTTGGATGTTTGCCATCGGTAGCTCTTGCATCTTGGACATTGCTTTGGGCGTGAGGATCTACTCATCCAGGAGTATTTACATTTGAGGCAATGGCATTTCATAATAATATTAATATTAGCTACTATTTAATACTTGTGGTTAGTGACTAATAAGCTACTCACTCATTACTATTTAATAAATCTCCACTCATTCACAATTCTACCTTCCTCTTTTAGAAAGGTCAAAGCCCCTATTGTCTTTGTGATATACAAATCATCAAACTTTTTTTCTTTTATGTGTTTCATTATGTATGCCTCTGTCAAAGTTTTCTTTTCTTTTAATATTTCTATTATCTCCAGTGCTGTTTTGTCTGTTTTCATATTTTCAAGATACTCTTCAAAACCCTTTCTCATTTCATCCATTTCTTTTTTTACTGTCTCCTTATCTATATGGACATAAACGGGTCTACCTTGTAAGTCATCTCTAGGTTCATACTTAATTTTCTTTTCTTTTTTTAATATTTTTAAATAATGTCTCAAAGTACTTCTGTTAATTTGTAGTTTTTTGGTGATATCAACTATAGTAATTCCCTTCTCTGATTCCGCTATTAAAGAGATTATACTAAGCATTCTTAATTTTCTATTTTTATCGTCGATAAATGTTTTTGATTCCATCTTATGGTTATAGTAAGGCTAAAAGGTTTTATAAAGTTTGTGGTCTTTGGCTTATTTTTAGGTGGCTTTTAGCCATTGACCAATAAACGATAGTTATATAAAGAGTAATTTCTTATTATTATTGTCTTTGACCAATAATGCTAAAGACCAACACCCAAAAAACAATGAGAAACAAAATAATCCAAATAAGAATTGATGAAGAGACCAAGAATCTTATTGAGAAAGCTGCAACTTTAAAAAATATTCAGACAGCAACTTATGCGAGAATTTTGTTAGTAGAGGATGCTATGAAATTTCTAAGAGAAAATAATATGGAGGTTCCAATAAATTCCTAGCGGGGAATTGGTGATACTAAATGGAACTTAATCGAACTTATACAATTAGAGTTTTAATTAATAATAATCTTCTTACTTATACTGGTACAATAATTTCTGTGGATGATTTCTTTATTTGTTTCAAAGACAAATATAATAAAGAAGTATCTGTGAATAAGAACACTGTCCAATCTTTTGAAGAGGTGAGAAGATGAACACTTACCAATTCCCAATGGGTATAGAATTCCAAGTATGGAATACAGACACAGGCCGAGAAGCTCAAATAAACAATAGTGAGGATTTAAAATGAAAGACCAGAACCCAAACTTACATTATAACTTCCCACCACAAGAAGCAAGTAGGGAATTAAACTCACAGCAGTATTATTTGATTGTATCTAATTCTGGTGATATACTTAAGACAAAGTTCAAACCAGAGTTCTTGGAAGTTAAGAAATGGGGTAATGTTATCTTCTCAGAGATTGTATCTAATTCTAAAACATTGTATTATCAAATTGGAGATAAGGATTACTCTGAAACTATAAAGAGTTTGAGCATATCAGATCCTTTTGGAAAGGATAATTGTTTCCATTTTACTGATTTGAAAGTGATGGGACACAAACTAAAGAGAGCCTGGATTGAAGCAACAATACCAAAGAGGTTGAGATTATGAATTACAAAAGCAGTGATACGTCAAATGGGTCTGTGAGAGCATTAAATATGGGTGTTAGAGAGCATCTCCTGAAAGAAATAAGAGAAAGTGGTATATTCCCCCAAATAACTAAATTTAGGAGTAAAAATGGAAGAAAAACAAATTGTAATTGTTCGTTCTAATGTTGCAAAAGTAATCAAAGAAAGCGGATTTAATATGTCTGGCCAAACGCCAACCGCATTAAATGATGTTGTTCTTGATATGATTAAGAGAGCATGTAAACGAGCCGAACTAAACAAACGGAAGACAGTCTTTCCTGCGGACATTTAGATGGTAAGACAAAACAACTTTTTATTATGCGGTGGGATTAGTTCCTGCTGTTCTTTTAATCTTGAATTAAACTTGAGGTGTTTGGGATGAAAGCACAAGAAGAGTTCTTTGGTAAGTGTACATTTTGTGGGAATAAGGATATGATTGTCTTTGATGTTGAATGGAGAAGTCAAAGGGGTTCTGATGGAACTTATGTGAGACGAGGTAAAGTTTGGTTATGTTCCAAGTGTTCCAGTAGATATAGTTTAGAATGCACTAATCACGATTACGACTTAGCTGTTAAGGAAATGTGTGAGGTGCTAAATGGAATCAAAGAATAGGTTTGCCTCTGATGAGACAAACGACGAAGTTAATAACGGGGGAGTAATATGCGGGGGGGGTAAAGTTTCTATCCATCCTAGCTTACGAGCTTACCCAGTTCTTAACTACGTTAAAATTGACAAAGGGGAAAAGAGATGTATTGAGGTTAGATGGAATACAAGGGTTATGATGTTTTGGGATTCTTCTTTAAACCAGCACTTAGAAGATGGCGGGATGTATGGGGTACAAGTGAACAAGTCTCTTATAGAAATTGATGGTATACTAAGACAACTTCTTATTATTGATTTTGATAATAGAGAGTTCCAGGACAAAGTAATAGATAAGTTCCCAGAAACAAAGACAACATCAAGCGGATCTAAAAAGAATTGCTTACATTTATGGTTAGCTACTGATAGATTAGAAAAGAAGTTTGCTATAAGAGATGAAGAAAATAATACTCTTGCGGATGTGTTGGGGGAACATGGCCAGATAGTAGCCCCTAACTCATTTCATCCTGGAGGTTCTACTTACAAGATAGTTAATGATGTGCCTATTGCCTATATCCCTTATGATGAAGTTCTAAGTATACTAAAGCCATATATGAAAGAGGAGAAACCTTCCGACACTTTGTCGGTAAGTAAACCTAAGAAAGACTACGGAACTAATACATTTTTTGATATGGTTAGGTCTAAGATAGATGTTACAGATGTTCTTAATAAGCTAGGGATTGATACACAGCACTCTAGGACTAACTGCCCTTTCCATGATAGCGATAGCGGAGAATGTTTAAGCTTCAATAAAGAAACTTGGAATTGTTGGAATTGTGGTAAGCATGGTAACCTTTTTACCTTAGTAAAAGAAGCCTATGAGTTAGGAAATAAAGAGACTTTTGAGAAGTTAGCAGAACTTACTGGATTAGAAGATGAGCTTAGGGAAGAACAAGTTAATTATATGAAACAGGAGGCTAGTGAATAATGGATTATAAAAAACTGGATATAAGGTTAGAGGAGATATTGGAGTTAAGGCCATCCGAAAGAATCCCAAAAATATCAGAAGTTGCTGAGGAGTTTGGGCTAGAAGAATCTGTTATTAAAGAAGAAGTTAAAGACGTACAAAAAAGACAGAATGAAGAAATTAAAATAGGGAAAGAAAAAGGAAAAGAAGAGGAAAAGGAAAAAAGGGCAGAGCTTAAGAAGTTAGCAGATAAGAAAAAAGAAGAAGTGAAAGAAGAAGAGAGAAGGAGAAAACAAGACATTAAAGACCAAGAAGAAGCTCAAAAGAATTTAGCAAAGCAAGAAGTTAAAAGTAAAATGCAGACAGACTTTCAGTATAATATTATAACACTGTTTGCTACTAATCAAGAGGATAAGGCAACTGAGTTAATAGCAAAGAAGATAGAGGATGAACATGATTTCTATTCTACCATAAGCGATGTTAAATCTGAGATGTGGGTTTATGGTGGAGATGGTGTTACTGTAGCTAATGGTAAAAAGTTAATTGAATTTCTTTGTAGGCAATATATGGGAGAGGCTTATAATAACATGAGGGCTAAAAATGTAATTGCTAAGATAAATGCAGATACACAGATAGATGAAGATGAATTTTTTAATAAGCAAAATGAGAATATTGGAGAGATCCCTGTAGAAAATGGTATACTTAACATAGTAACAAGAGAAGTAACACCTTTTACTCCAAAGAAGATATTTTTTAATAAGCTAAACTTTCCTTATGACCCAGAGGCTAAAGCTGTTGCAATACCTCAATTCTTTAAGGATGTCCTAAACTCTGAAGATGATGCAAAGGTTATGCTTGAACTTATAGGGTTTTGTTTACTTAAAGAATATAGATTTGAAAAGGCATTTATGTTTGTTGGAGATGGTAGAAATGGAAAAGGAAAAACTATTAATCTAATTAAAAGATTTCTAGGCTCACAAAATTATAGTAGTGTTCCACTAGACCAAATGAACTCTGGCTCTTCTGCCGTATGTGAGATGCATGGTAAGTTAGTAAATCTAGCTGGTGATATATCAAACACAGGGTTGAAGGAAACTGGAATAGTAAAAGGATTATGCGGTAGAGATAATATAAACGCTAAAAGAAAATACCTTAATGATTTATCCTTTGAAAATTATGCTAAACTTCTTTTTGCTGCTAACGAACTTCCAAGGGTTTATGATTTTTCCAGAGGGTTTTGGAGTAGATGGATATTGTTAGACTTTCCATATACGTTTTTACCACAAAGAGAGTATAACGAAAGCAAATCAGATAAGTTTGTTAAGCTTAGTGATGTATCTATAATTGATAAAATTACGACTAAGGGAGAATTAACAGGTTTACTTAATCTTGCACTAGACGGATTAGAAAGACTAATCAAGAATAATGGTTTTAGTTATACAAAGGGAGTAGAGGCAGTTAAGACAATGTGGATTAGAAAGTCTGATAGTTTTACATCTTTCTGTATAGATAATGTGGAAGAATCAGAAGAGGGATTTATCACCAAGAAGGTTTTGAGATTAGCCTACTTTAAATTTTGTAAGCTACACAAATTGAAGGGGTCTAGTGATATTGGGATTAAAGCCACTCTTGAAAGCTTATTCGGAGTTAGTGAGACTAGACTTGATGGATATGGTGGCGAAAGAGCATGGACTGGTATTAAATTTAAGGAGGAATCTGATAATGAATAATTCTCTAAACCACCTAAACCACGACTTTACTGAAACTTTTTTTCTACATGGGAGAAATTACTTTTGGGATATACATGGTTTGGGTGGTTTACCTTCTCTTTTACGTGTAAGCTCTGCTAGGCTTTTAGCTTTTTACCCCCCCCGCATATTAAGTAGTGGTAGTAAAACCTCAGTTTTGGAGGCAAAAGCATGAATCCAAAACTAAAAGCAATCCTAGAAGGATTATGGTTCGTCAAACTTTGGAGGGCTTTATTAAAATGAATAACTACAAAGGATATTGCAAGTCGTGTAAGAAAGATGTTCCGATGTCAATCGCACACATGAGCAGACGAAAGGGAATTAAGCTAAAATGTAATCTCTGTTTATCAGTTCAAACGAGATATATGGGAAAAAGAAAACTGGAAGAATTTAAAATGAATACTTTAACTAAATTTGGAGGAAATAATACCATGAAGTTTAAAGAAACGTTAAAAGCCGCACAAGAACTAACCCGAAAGGATTTTATTGATGAAATGAGAAAAGGTTTCTCTACATCCATGGCAGGAACTACATCGAAGTATGATCCAGCATACGATGAAGCTCGAGAATGGAAACCTTGTAAGTTCAAGGATTGTTCAGGGTATAGTTTGTCAGGCACACCACCAAAAGCATATCTTCTGATAAGCAACAATAAGATATTTTGCAAAAGAGCATTAAGTGAAAATGCTTTCAAGGTGTTTGAATTCGAGGGTGAGCCATCGGGCTCTCCTTCCCTTGGGGGTAAAGAATAAAATAAGATGGTTACTATATCAGAGAATGTTAAGCAATCATTAATCAGTCAAATCAATAGAGCATCAGAGGTTGCAGCTAAGGAACTAAAACAATCAGAGAAGATTTTAATTATAGATGGTAAAGCAATAATGAAAGAAGAAGAAGATTTGAGAATTGTATTTGTCCAGGTAATAGAACACCTATCAGCATTATCTATTGCCTACTATGATACAAGAATGCAGGATTACTATTCAAAGAACATCATATACCTTAATGGTTTCTACTCAGAGATAATCGCAGTCATACAAGATAAACATTTCTTAGATTTATACGAGGATGCACCAGACACTTCAGAGAACGGGAAGACAAAGACAGATTTAATGTTAGCCATCCAATGCAAGAAAGCAAAGGAGTTCTTTGTAGAACTTAACTTATTCTTTCAAAGGAATAATATATTATCAGATGCATTAGTGGAGGTGAAGAAACATGAGTGAAGGTGAAGCGTCATTCAATATGTCTGTGCCTACATTACACAGGATGGATTTCTTATTACAGAAGATTGCTGTGTATGCATTGAGTAAGGACTTTGAGATGTGGAAGGATTGTCTGTCTCACCTAAGAAGGGATATTGCCTGTTATATCAAAGCTACACAATTCAAGGAGATAACTGAGTTGTTATCATCATTAGATAGTTTTGAATGGATTACTATAGATGAGCAAGGAAGGAAGAAGTATATTGAGAAAGAAGTCAAGAGGGTTACTGGTATCTTAGATAATATAACTATTCTAATGCAACAGGCATTGTTTGATGGTGGTATCTTAATGGCTAAGAAAGAGTCAGATGGAGGATATGATTAATGGTATTACTTAGGTTTCTTAAAGATAAGAAGGAATGGCAAACTTTAACCAAAGAAGAGAAGTCAGAACTCCCAGAGGATATTCAAGAGAAAGAAGTGTTTTATATGGATGGGATGTTAAAGAAGAAATGCGACTTTGCTAAAGCACAACAGAAAAAGAATAATGATTCACTTGGAACTATTGTGGGTATTGAGGGAAGTGGGAAATCAACCTTAGGAGGAATCATTATGAGATATATGTCTGATGATAAGTTTGACCCAGTGTTAGATATGGTCGGAGCAGACTATGAAGACGGATTAGACAAGATAGAGAACAGACCCAACAAAGGATATCTTATGTTTGATGAAGGTAACACGATGTTCTTGTCTACTGAAACAATGAAGAAGGAACAACGAGAACTACACAAACTATTTTCCATCTTCAGACAAAAAAATCTATTTGTGCTGATAGTATTACCCTCATTCTTTAGACTGGGAACTTACTTTGCTTTAGACAGATCAAGGTTTATGATTAGAACTTACTTAAAGAATGGTGATAGGTCTTACTTCGCATACTGGGGTAACAAAAAAAAGGATAGATTATATCGTATCGGTAAGAAACTTCATAGTTATGATGCAGTCTCTCCCACATTCAGAGGTAGATTCAATACCTGCTACCCGCTTGAGAACCCAGAGTATAAGAAGTTTAAGGAAGACACTCTCCTTGCATCCTTCAGGAGTGCTAGAAAGAAGAAAGCTAAGTCTGAAACGGATATTAAGCGAGAGATGGTAACCAATTTGATAGCTAAGAACCCCGATACCAGCTCCAAAGACCTCTCCACCATGTTAGGCATTACACAAAGGCGAGTGCAACAGATACGAGCATTACCACAGGAGGGTGCGATTTCGCAGACATGAATACAATACACGGACATAACACCCGCCTGATACGAGAAACACGAAACGCACACGCTAATAGTAATTTATCTTATGATTTGTGTGTGGATGGGCTCACAACCCTAAACAATACTCTATCAAATAGAAGGGAGGCAAACAATGGAAGAACAAAACAATAAGGAGGCAAGGTTCCAAACATCTGCAGAGAAGTTTGCATCACTAATAGCAGATAGTCTAATAGAATGTAACAGAAGGTTTCGGATATGCAGAGGACTGCTAAGTCCAGAGCAAGAGCTAACACTATCTAATAACCAACAGGTAGTCATTCAAGTGGATGGTCTCCTGGACTTAATCAATAGTCAGAAAGAACTAATAACAAATGGGAGGGCTGCTATATCTCATCTGTCAGAAAATGACCATAAGAAGTTAATAGAACTACTAAGGGCCCTAAGGTATTTTGAGAAGCTATATATCAATGCCTCGCAGAACAAACTACCAGCAGATGACTTTATGCAATCTATAGATTCTCATGGATGTTACCCCCATGTTAATAGGTTAACAGAAAACTTCTATGATATGATGGAAGAGTTAGAAGAATCATTTGAGAGTATATCAATGATACTATTAAAGAACGGATTGCTAACCCCACTTAAAGAAACCCAACAAGTAGGGAGGTCTAAGCTAAACCAATTATGAACTCTAAGATAAAGATATTAATAAGAACTTCGACAGAGGATCAGAACCCAGAGAACCAGTTGAGAGACTGCCAGTCAATCAATACTTACGGAGACGCAGATATAATAAAGGAACAGCAGTCTGCATGGAAGGATAAGGATAGACCATTGCTTATACAATTAAAGAAGGATATATCTTACAGGAAGGTATCTCACTTAATTGTTTGGGATTTAGATAGGTTGTTTAGAAACAGAAAGAAGTTAATAGAGTTCTTTAAGTTCTGTAAGGTGTATGGTTGCCAGATACATTCCTTTAGGCAGACATGGTTAGAGGAGTTAAATAAGATACCCTCACCCTTTGATGAAATAATGCATGGGTTGATGCTCCAAATAATGGGATGGTTAGCAGAGGAAGAAAGTAAGAAGAAATCTGATAGAGTTAAGATAGCATATAAGAATCGAACCCAGAAGTGGGGAAGGAAACCTATTGGTAAGAAAGTAGAGCAAGAGATACTACAATTATATTCAGAGGGGAAGTCTATTAGGGAGATAGCTTCCTCTGTTACTTACTGGGATAAACAACGAAACTCTCATAATGTATCTAAGTCTGCTGTCCACAAAATAATCAAATTAAATACGGGGACAAATTCGTAATAAGGCAGTGTCCTTTAAGCGAACCATTAAAACCAAATAAGCACCAGCTAGTTTACCATGGCAAAACTTACAGAAGAAGAAAAGAAGAACCTTAGAAAATATTACCACAAGGTTTGTAATACCCCAGAGTATCTAAAGAAAAGGAGAGAGTATAACCAGAGACCCGAAGTTAAAGCAAAGAGAAAAAAATATGAGGAGAATTATTTTCAGTTGCCAGAGGTTATTAAGATGAGAAAGAAATATCTGCACAACTATTATATGAATCATAAATCAAACCAATAAATATATATAAACAAAATAAATAGTAGTAATATGACAGACAAAGACTTCTCACTGGCATTAATAGTAGTATTAATTCTATCATCAATCTTAGGAGTTGCAATAGGGATAGGGTTTCTTTATTGGTTGGAGTTATAATCAATCCCGTAAAATAAAAACTAAAGTGAAATACTGGGTGGGGGGATAAGGTTTTAGTTTCAAAACTAAGGGTTTATATATAAGCCTCACTTTTACCTTTTATGAAGATAGAATACCCACGATACAAGCAGGGTGAAATAGACAAGATAGGTAAGAAGATTAAGGGTAAAGATAAGGATGCCCTAGAGAATTTCCTTAAGAAGAGTTCTATTACAGCGTCTGAAAAGAAAGTTAATAAGATTAGAAAGTTATTGATACAGTTCTTTGATGTTACACAGACACCATTAACTGGGCAGGATAAAGAAGGAGTGGATAGTTTTTTGGTTGTATTGAACAAGTGCGATAAGTCAGTATGGACAAAGGATGAGATAAAAGTTTATGTTAAGCAGTTCTTGAAGTGGTATTACAAAGACCTTGATATGGTTGAGAACTTTAAAGCATCTGGTAAGAAAGAGATCAATCCAAAGATAACAGAGAACAACCTAATAACGGGAGAGGAGATTGAGAAGATGTTAAGACAGGCCGAGAGTTTCAAAGAAGCTGCCTACCTATTAGTTGCATTCCAAACAGGAGCAAGGCCACAAGAATTGGTTACGATGAAGTTTTCTGATGTAAAGTTTGAAGATAAATATGCAGACCTAACCCTGTACTCATCCAAAACAAAGAGGGCAAGAACCTTCCCAGTTGTTGAGAAGACTATGAAAGCACTTTGGGATTGGAAGCAACACTATTCCTATACAGATGTTAAACCTCAAGACTATGTCTTCCCTGGACGTTACAGAGATAAGCCACTGACAACCGCTGGTGTTAATAAGATGTTAAGAAGAATGGCAACCAAGGCTGGTATAGAGAAAGATGTATGGGGTTATCTTTTACGCCATTCTAAAGCGACAAGGCTGTATGAAGAACTACCCCAACAAATTTGTGAGAAGTTGTTAGGGCATAAGAATATGGCAGGGGTATACGCACACATATCTTCTAAGAAAGCAAGAGAGGAATTACTAAAGAAGGTATATCACATTGAGGAATTAACAAGTCAAGAGAAGGAAGTGATTAAAGATTTGAAGAAAGATGTTAAGAGTTTACAAGAGTCACGTGAAGACATCCTATCAGCAACTGCTGCCATGATTAAAACACTTACAAGAAAACCAGGAGACCCAGAGATTGAAACAGACTTAAGTGATGGTGCAGAAGAGATTACATTAAAACTAATGGAACATATGAATAGAACCCCAAAAGAACAAGAGTTATTTGATAAGAATAAATCTAAGAGGAATAGTAGTAAATAACATGGAACAAGATGAAGAAGGAAACAAAAGAACTAATAAGAGAGGTTGAAGAAAATATTGAAGAGCTTAAAAGAGAAGCAAAGATTTTATATTGTAGGGACATTACTACTACTTAACGCTTAGACTTTCTCATTCTAGCTGCTCTGGCCTTCTTTAATCTTGCAATAAGTATTCTTCGCTGTTGTGGGCTAATTGTTCTCTTTTTCTTCTTTATCGACGCTGTGGGGCGTGTTCTAACCAATCTTTTCTTCTTAGTTGATACTTTACTTACCCTCTTTTGAGGAGATTTCTTAACCTTTCTTTTAATAGTAGTTTTCTTCTTTGCTCTCCTTATTGTATTACCAAGTTGTTTTCTTTCTCCTCTTGTATCTACAAAGTATTTTCTTTTCTCAATATATCCATCAATCATTTGTTTCTTCTTTCCATAACGAATCTTGTATGGCCTTAGCTTTTTATTTACCTTTGAATAATAACCCTGTATTTTCTTAGGTGGTCTAACTA
>Ga0222628_1000279_pt1 | contig 23796 bp, 40 predicted proteins | sample AntAcemetageno95_FD_179860 | JGI IMG/M metagenome (GOLD analysis project Ga0222628, IMG submission 179860) | Saline water microbial communities from Ace Lake, Antarctica - #95 | ecosystem: Environmental > Aquatic > Non-marine Saline and Alkaline > Saline | place: Antarctica: Ace Lake | collected...
CTAAATCTCCAAAAGTTTTAAATTTCGCAAGTCCAATTTGGTTTGGAACGGGAATTATTTGCCATAATCGAGAGCTAAAAGAAAAGCTTGTTGCCTATCTTGAAGAAAATAAAATTCAAACAAGAAATTATTTTGCAGGAAATTTATTAATTCATCCTGGCTATGAACATCTAGGTGATTTTAGAGATTATCCCATGGCTAATGAAGTTTTAAAAAGAGTATTTTTTGTGGGAGCTTCTCCCGCATATACAGAAGAAGTATTTCAATATTTTGACGAGGTTTTGAAAGGGTTTTATGAAAACAAATAGTGAAAAAAGTATTATAGAAAGTTATATTAATTCTGTTGAGGAAGAGGATTCTTTTTTAAAAAATAGGGAAGATATAATTTATAAAACAAAAAAATATATTGCGTCTATTTTTTTTTCAGAAATTACAGACAAGGAATCTTTGATGAAATATTTCGATAAAAATTCATCATGGAAAGAAGTAGAAAGGGTCTTGCAATATAATATAGAATATGTTTTGAATAAAAGCCTTTATTTATTGATAGAATATTTTGACGGAAGAGTTTTTATTATAAATTTAGCAAAACAAGAAATACAAGAACTTGAATTGTGGTTCGATAGTTTTCACTTTGAAATTGCTATATCATCCCTTATGGAATATGATGGATATTTTGTATCGACATATTATGAAAGGTATCATAATTCGACAGAGCTTCTTCCTGCTCGTGAGACTGGAAATAAAAAAATAAAGGTTGCACAAATTGTAAAACCTAGGAGTTGGTTCAATGGCTAAACTTATAGATATTTTTTCAAAAAGAAAAGAATTAGATGAAAAAACAAAATCTTTTAAAGAAATGGTTGTAGATGAGAGAGAAACTTTTATTGTTGTCAAGATATTTGATAAACTGAATGAAAAAAAAGCATTGAAAAAATATTGTGAGAATGAGAAGCTTAAGTCGATTATTAAAAAAGCTCTTGAAGAAAATATGTCGAGAATAATGACAAAAAATCTATATTTTATTGTAGATTCAAATGAAGACATGTTTCAAATTTTCAATCTGTATGACTTTGAATCAAAAACACTTTCTTTCAAACATGATTTTGATGCTTATGGAAATTCAAAATTTGATTTTAGCTTTATTTATAAATACTCTATTCTTAAGGGTTCTTTATTTACAAGGATTTGTACATTGGAAGCCTCAGAAATATTAAAAGATTCAGATGATAAAAGAATATTTCATTTTGCAAAACCATCTAGTCGTATAACTGATGCAAGAAAATATAGGAGTTTTTATGAATAATAAAACAGTTGTTCTTGGTTCTGGTAGACTTGCCAGAGAATTTATGACTCAGAAACCTGCATGGGACTGGGTTTCTCGTAAATATGACGGTATTGATTTTAATAAAACAAATTGGTATTGGAGAATTAATAACTGTAAACAAGTTATCAATTGTATTGCAAATACAGATACGTATTCTAAAGAAAGAGACGACCATTGGCAAACGAATTATGTAGGCGTGATGAAACTGGTGGATTGGTGCAATATTGATAATCAAAAATTAATTCATATTTCAACGGACTATATTTATTCTGGATCAAAAGAAAATGCTTCAGAAAATGATGTTCCAGTTACAAATAGAACCTGGTATGCTCATACAAAGATGTTGGGCGATGCTTATGTTCAAGCTAGGGCAAACAACTATTTACTGATTCGTACATCATTTAAGCCAAATCCGTGGCCTTATGACAACGCCATAACAACGCAAATGGGTAGTTTCGATTATATAGATGTTATTGCAAAACTGATTATACGTCTTATCGATAATAACGCTGAAGGAGTTTTCAACGTGGGAACTGAAACTAAGACGATTCATGATCTTGCGATTCAAACAAAGCCTGGAGTTCGAGAGTCATTCAACATTTTGAATAAGCACATGCCAAAAAACACAACGATGAATACAACTAAGATGAAGGAGTTTCTAAATGAAAGTTAGTATAGCGATTCCCACATATTCTATGAGCAATCGGGGTGCTGAGTTTCTTCAGTACGCTTTAGACAGTATTTTTATGCAAACCTATACAGATTATGAAATTGTTGTGTCAGACCACTCGAAAGACGATAAAATCAGGATTTTATGCGATAATTTTGAAAATGTGAAGTATGTTCGCAATGAACACGGTAGAGGCTCTCTAGGGGCAAATTTGAATAGCTGTGTGGCGAACTGTGAGGGAGATATAATCAAGTTCCTAATGCAAGATGATTTTTTGATTGGCGAAGATTCTCTACAAAAAATAGTAGATGCTTTTTCGTATGATAAGAATTGGATTGTCTCTTCGTACTACCACACAGAAGATAGAGTCAAGTTTTTTAAACTTCAGATCCCTCAAATCAGTCAGAATCCACTTTTTGTAAATTTGATTGGAACACCATCTTGTCTTTCTGTAAGACGATCAGCATCTTTGAATTGGGATGAAAAACTAAACTGGTATGTTGATAGTGACATGTATTTCAGAATGCTGAATATCTTTGGAAAGCCTGAGATTCTATATCATCCAACGGCAGCACAATATTTATGGGAAGGACAAACCACTAATAAGTTTATCAATGAACAGGTGGTTTCTAAAGAGAGAAGTTATTTGTTCAAAAAATACGGAGTGAAACAATGAAAGAATTGAAGGATGTTACCTTATATGCTGTGGACTGTACTGATAGAATTAAAGGGACAATTCAGGCATTATTATTTTCAATGTTAAAAATTAATTTTGGAAAAGTAAAATTATTATCCCATGAAAGACCTAACTGTCTTCCACCTGAAATTGAATTTGAGAAAATTGATAAAATCACCAACATCAATGAATATAATAGTTTTATGTTTTTCTATCTTCCTTTTCATGTCAATACAAGATATTCTTTACTGATCCAAGATCACGCCTACATTATAAACCCAGAATTATGGGATGATAAATGGTTGCAATACGATTATATCGGTGCGCCATGGCAGAATATTCCTAATGCCTACCTTACAGATAGTGGAGAGAGAGTTGAGGTAGGAAATGGAGGGTTCAGTTTTCGCAGCTATAAACTTATGGATGCGCCTTTTCGGTTAGGTTTGAAACTGGAGCAAAGACAAGGATTTTTCAATGAAGATGGAAATTTAAATATATATCATAGAGACATTTTACTTGACTATGGAATTAAATATGCTCCAGTTGAAGTAGCTGCTAAATTTTCTTATGAAAATCCTGTTCCAGAAAACAATATGGGCAAAACAAATACATTCGGTTTTCATCGAAACTACCCTTTAGGAATTCATAATGAATAAAAAACCAGAAGCATTTTTTGTAGTTTCAAATTGGAATAACGATATTAGTTGGGTTAAGGAATATACTGAAGACTATATTATTTATGATAAGAGTCATACTTTGCCAATACAAGATAAAATAATTAAACCTAAGAACGTGGGGTATAACGTCTGGGATATTTGCCATTTTATTGTAACGAATTACGATAATCTTCCAGAACTAACCGCCTTTCTTGAAGGAGAACCTTTTGATCACTGTCGAAGAGAAACATTTGATAAATTAATTTATAATACAGTTTTTACATCGATTGAAGATTATTCACATGTTGAAGAATCTTTTGTCCATAAAAAAAGTCCTGTTGATGGAGGATATATGGAGATAAATACTAGCTGGTATTTTAAAGAACATGTTGAAACATATGGTAGTGAAGTGTGCAAATATTTCAAATCATATAATCAACTTTTAGATGAAATATTTTATAATTCAAAATACCCAAGGTATATTAGATTTGCTCCAGGTGCACAATATATTGTGCCAAGAGAAAATATCTTGTTTTATAGCAAGAATTTTTATAAAAAATTAATGGGTTATGTTGATTATCATAGAATTCCAGCAGAAGGGTTTGCAATTGAAAGAGCCCTATATTACATATTTATTAATCGATGGAAGGAAAACCCAAACATATGAACGAATTAGAGATTTTAGCAAGAAAATATGGCACTGATAAACGCAACAATGATCCTGGTCAATCGATATATCATGGGTATACAGACGCATATTATAAATATATGTTTCCTAGAAAACATGATATAAAAAATCTTTTAGAAATAGGTGTTAGAGAAGGTTATTCACATTCTATGTGGGCAGATTTTTTACCAAATGCAAAAATTTATGGCATTGATAATTTTTCAGATCCCGCTTGTTCTGTTAGTAAAGAAGAAATAGAAAGCAATCCTAAAATAAAGGTTATTGTTGGAGACCAATCTGATAAAGATACTACACGTAAATTTGAAGATATTCCACTAGACATTATAATTGACGATGGTTCACACATGTCTTGGCATCAGCAAAAAAGTTTTGACCTTTTATGGGATTATTTATTGCTTGGCGGATATTATTTTATTGAAGATCTTGCTGTATGTTACGAAAGGAAATTTAGAGAATTTGATGATGCTCGTTCTTCCACATTAGATTGGTTGCAAACAATAAAAAATGGAATTATTCCTTTTTCTTATTATATTAAAGAAGAAAGAATGAATGAAATTTTCAATCAGTTTGAAACGATAAGTAGTTTTGGCGAATTGTTTATTATTCAAAAAAGTAGAGAAACGTATTAATATACGGCAAATACCTATACGCAAAATTGATGTTGCTGGTAGACTATGCGAAATAAATAATGAAATTTCGTATTTTGAGAAATGTACTATAAGCATGAGGAGAGAAAATGTTGACAAGTAATTTCAGTGGAAATTTCGGGAATAGTATGGTACAATATGTAATGACCAGGATGGTTGCAGATTATAATGGTTATGATTTTGGATTCAATCCCCATTTTAATTTTGATTATCACAACGGTTATAATCAACTTGATTTTTTAGACTTAGATTATGGGACACAACATAATGCTTCTTATTTTGAAAGTCCAGAAGGAATTACAAATGTATGGGAAGAAAAAAGCGAGCATCGTGTTTTTGAAAATGGTGACAAAATAACTTTTTATGGTTATCAAGAAGATATTTGGGATGTTCCAGATGGAACAAAACTGGTTATTCCTTGTTGCCAAAACGTAGCATATTTTTTGCCGTATGAGGATAAAATTGTAGAATGGTTGAGAATTAAAGGGGATAAAGTTTTAGAATATCAGGAATTCTTATCGGACAATAATGTCGTATTAGATGAAGATACTTGTGTAATAAATGTAAGAGGTGGAGCAGAATATAAGAGTATTCCAACTGTGTTGTTGCGTCAGAAATATTGGGACGATGCGGTTTCAAATATGTTAGATAAAAATCCTGAAATGAATTTCATTATGGTATCAGATGACCCACCTTATGCGTCAAGTTTGTTCAACGATAAATACCCGGTTTTTCACCATAGTATTGGATGTGATTATTATATATTGAACAATGCTAAAAATTTGATTATCAGCAATAGCAGTTTTGCAATTATTCCAGTATGGATTAATCAAAATGATCCTTATGTTATTGCTCCAGAATTCTGGGCAGGGCATAATAATAGTCAAGGATGGGTTTCTTCTGATATGTGGACTTTTGGATGGAATTTTATGAATAGAGATGGAGAAATAGAATAATATGGCTGTATATAGCGCAACAGAATTCAATAACGAATTAGATATATTGGAGTTGAAATTAGAGACACTTGATCCAGTTGTTGACCATTTTATAATTTCAGAGTCAACAAGAACGCATTCAGGTCTACAAAAACCACTTTATTATGATGAAAATAAAGGACGATTTGAAAAATTTCACCATAAAATTATCCATCAGATCATAGATGATTCTCCTATTACAAGACAAGACCTTCTTGATATGAAACCTAAAAATGACTTGCATAAAAAGGCTATTGATGCAACAATTGGTGCTTATTGGTTGAAAGATGCAGGAATCGCTTTTGTTAGAGATCATTATGAAAAAGAAGCCACAGTTATGGGGTTGGAAAATGCTAATGAAGACGATGTTTTGATATTTGGAGATTTAGATGAAATTCCTCGTCCATCAACATTGAGCCTTTTATTAAGCGTGTCTGAATCCCATAAAATCTACGCTTTACAACATGAAGTTTTTTATTCATTTTTCAATTTGCAGAAAGTCAATGAGGATTGTCATAATGTGGTAGTGTTGTCTGTAAAAGAGGGGCTTAGACGGTCTTTTGGTAAGTTTAGACAGTTCCATAATGGAATCAAAATACCTAACGGCGGATGGCATTTTACCTATATGGGTGGTGCAGATAATGTTAGACAGAAATTAGAATCGTATAGTCACCAAGAATTCAATGTAAATCCTGTAAAAGACAATGTTGAAAATATGATTAAAAATGGACTTGCGATGAAAAGAGATATTTTAGGAAGATATAGCGATTTTGTTGTTCGAGATATTAATGATGGCACGTTCCCTCAATATCTTGTAGATAATCAAGATAAATTTGAAAAATATATTTTCAAGGAAAGTTTATGAATATAGCACTTGTGTTTCCAAAATCAATATTTCTGATTGACCCCATGGTTTACCCGCCATTAGGTCTTTTTTACCTTGCTGCACAGTTAGAAGCACAGGGGCATACAACTGAATTCTTTGACCTTTCAGAAGATGAACTTCCTCAAGATGGAGATTTTGACCAGATGTGGTTTAGTGCCACAAGCCCTCAGATGCATGAGGTTCGTGTTTTGGGAAATATTGTTAAAGGATGGAAAAAGACAATTACGATTTTAGGAGGAGCTTCCGTTTGGAGCAATCCAGATTCTTGCAAAGATATTGGATATGATACAATTGTACAGGGAGAAGCAGATTTTCCAGAAGCAATCTCAATATTGACAGGCGAAAATAGACCAACCCATTATATACCTAAACAGCCTAAAAATTTAGATCATGTTCTTCCGCCAGTAAGACGATGGGCAAATCGTTATCACGCTTATTTAGAGGGAAGTGATGGTGTGCAACATAGAACTTCCACTATGTTTACTTCGAGGGGATGCGTAATGTCTTGCGCATTCTGTGAGTCAAGTAGACTTGGTGTTATTTGGGGCAAAACTGTAAGATACGAACCATTGAGTTTAGTAATAAAACAACTGGACGATATTCAGAAAGGTGGATTTACTGGCGTTATGTTTTATGATGATATACTTCCCTTGAATAAACCAAGAACGTTGAAAATATTAAAAGAGCTTTCCAAAAGAAATCTTACTTGGAGATGTTTTTTAAGAACTGATATTATAGCTAAACAAGGCGGGTATGGATATTTGAAACAAATGCGAGATGCGGGGCTTGTTGAAGTATTGGTTGGAGTTGAATCCGCTGATAATCAAATAAAAAATAATATTTCTAAAGGAACTACGATTGAACAAGATACTCAGGCTTTATTATGGTGCAAAGAATTAGGAATAAAATTTAAGGCAAGCATTATTTTAGGACTTCCTGGAGAAACAATGGAAACTATGGAAAAAACTAAGGAATGGGTTTTGAAATATCGTCCAGACAGAGTAGATGTAAATCCATTGATTCCTATGCCTGGAACGCCTCTTATGAGGCTTGATAAAAGTTACGACATATATTGGAAGGCAGAGATGCCAGAAGAATATTGGTATAAGGGACAGAGGGATGATTTAGAGGTTATTGTAGGAACATCAGCTTTGAGTCCAGAAGATATTCGTAAGTTTCATAACGATTTTATTAATGATCTAAAAGAATTAAATATCCCATATTAAGGAGAAGCGATGGAAAATAATTTTAGGATTTATCTCAGATATAGTGACGCTTCCCATCGTTTAGGTGGGACGGCAGACTTATCTAAAACTATTTACAAAGATATTACCAAAGAAAAAATCTTTAGAAACTTTATGAAAGTTTTTGAGGGTGAAAATATTACAATCATGGCAGATAATTGTGAGCAGGAAACAATTGATCGATTTATATCTTTAGGTCTTAGAGTTATTTCAACTGCATTAGGTGATAGTGGTTCTTTCATAACTATGATCGATCTAGCTATAAGCGATTCTAATTCTGACAGTGATGCAGTTTATTTCGTAGAAGATGATTATATTCACTGTCCTGATTCAAAAATGTTGATATTAGAGGGTGTAGCTTTTGGTGGTTATGCCACCCTCTATGATTCTCTTGATAAATATAAGAATAAAAGTGATGGAGGATACAATCCATTTATTGTTGATGGTGGTGAACCTTCTAAAGTTATTGTGTCGAGAAATTCACACTGGAAATATACGAGTGCAACAACCAATACATTTGCAACAACCGTAAAGAATTTAAAAGAAGATTACGATATTATAATGCATTTTTGTTCAGATCAGTTTCCTCACCCGATGGATTTTCTTATGTTTGATGGTTTATGGAAAAAAAATCGTCTTTTAGTAAACTCTATTCCAGGTAGAAGCGCACATACAGGAATGGAAATGCCACCGTTTGTAAATTGGATTAAAATTTTAGAGGAGGTTCAATGAACCCAAATGATTTTGTTTGTATGTATATCAATTTAGATAGTAGACCGGATAGAAATAAACAGGCTATTCTTGAATTTAAAAAAATAAAAGATATTTTTCCAGTAGTTCATAGAATTTCTGCTGAATGTTTTGACATCCCAAATTTTACACCTCAAACAAGAGGAATACTTGGGTGTATGTCAAGTCATATAAAATGTCTACAAATTGCTCAACATGAGCAAAAACATCTGTTAGTTTTTGAAGACGATGTAGAGTTTGTCGGAAATTATGGTGAAATTATCCCCTCTGCAATAGACGAGCTTCCTGGCGGTTGGGACATGTTTTACCTGGGTGCAAATATTTTGAAGCCTTTTCAGCAAATTTCACCTCATTTAGCTAGATTAACTCATGCTCAATCAACTCATGCTTATTCTGTAAACTATAATTTTATAGAGAAATTAGCAACATATTTCCCAATAAATCAAGCTGTTCCAATCGATGTCGTATATGCACAACTTGTCGTTCCAAATAATTGTTGTTATATTGTTGCTCCCGAAATGGTAGCAATTCAGAGAGATTCAAGATCTGATATTGATGGAGTGGATGCAACATATGATTTACCAAGTAAAAGATATAAAGAAAATTTTGTGAAAATGGAGGCAGAATGAAAATTCAAGAAACAAGGTTGAACGATTGTATTATAATTCATCCGCAAGTATTTGGAGATGATAGAGGTAGTTTTACGGAAGTTTTTGACGAACAATATGCAGACATTATTTATCCATCTGGCTTAGAATTTGTACAGGACAACATATCAATTTCTAAAAATGGTGTTTTTCGAGGGCTACACATTCAATTAGGAGAAAAACAGGGGAAATTAGTTACGTGTATGTATGGACTTGTAACTGATTTTGTGGTTGATCTACGACCTTGTTCACCCACTTATAAACATTGGGCTTCAGAAAAATTATCTGGCAATACGAAAGACCAGATTTACATTCCTCCTGGATTTGCACATGGGTTTTATGCTCATAAAGAAGATTCAATAGTACATTATAAAACAAGCGAGCTGTACAATAAGCCACAGGAACGAACATTGTTCTGGAGAGATAAAGATATTGATATAAATTACATATATAATGGTGTTTTTAATGTCTTACTATCAGATAAAGATGAAAAAGGATTATCATTCAGGGAATTGGAGAAAGAATTATGAAAGATATTGTAACTGTTGTTTTCTCGTACAATCGTCCATTGCAGCTTGACTTATTGCTAAAGTCATTGAGATTGCATTGCAAAAATTATGACGAATTAGATGTAAATGTTTTATACAAAGTTGATAATACTGAAATTGCAAACAAATATCGTCAATGTTCTTTAGAAAATGAAGGTGTTCACTTTATCAAAGAAAATAATTTTCAATATGATCTTGGAAATATTTTTCCTAATTATGAACATATCATGTTTTTGACAGATGATTCTATCTTTACTAGAAGTTTCAATACAAATGATGCCACAAATTTGTTTGAATCTAATGAAGAAACTCTTGGATTTTCATTACGATTAGGACAGAACTTGGATTATTGTTATTCGCTTTCTAAAGAACAATCAGTTCCAACACACGCTGTTGATGGTAAAATTATGTTGTGGAATTGGACATCGGCGGAATCAGATTGGAATTATCCTCTTGAAGTAAGTTCTAGCATCTATAAGATGAGTACAATTTATCGCATTCAAGATAGTTGTGCATTTCAAAATCCGAATTTCTTGGAATGGTTTATGGATCAGTTCAAGAAGAATTTTGCAGAAAAACATCCTATGATGGCTTGTTACAAGGAGTCGGTTGCATTTTCTGCTCCCATCAACAAGGTAAGCAAAGGGAATGAAAATAATCAAGGTGAAAAAGAAGAAAACAGCATTGAAACCTTATTAACTAAATATGATGAAGGCATGAGAGTTAATCCCGATAAATTTATCGGATATGAAACTCATTCAGTCCATGAGGAGGTAGATATTTATGAATAGTCCTTTGATTTCGGTTATTGTTCCTTGTTACAATCGAAAAGAATGGATTCCAATGACAATCAATTCTTTATTGAGTCAAACGTATGAAAATTTTGAAGCTATCTTTATCAATGATGGTGGAGAACCAATAGATGATATTCTTAACCAATATAATGATCCTAGGTTCAAATATGTCGAACATAGTGAAAATAAAGGTCTTCCTGCTGCTAGAAATACGGGATTAAGGAAGGCAAAAGGTGATTATATTTCATTATTAGATTCAGACGATGTTTATATGCCGTTGGCATTAGAATTTCGTATGGCAATGATGAAAAAATATAATGCAGAGATTGTTTATACTAGGGCGCTTAAAAACGTATATGAATTAACTGTTATGGAACAAGGAAAATCAGCTTACGTTTTGAAGAATCAAATTCTTTATTGGAATTCTACCTATAATAGTGATCTCATCCTTATTCAGAATATCGCCCCATGTAATTGTGTTTTATTTTCCAGAAAGTCGTGGGAAGAAGCAGAATATTGGTATGATGAGAAACTTGACAGTAGCGAAGATTTTGATTTTTGGATTGCTTTATCTCGAAAAAACGATTTCATTGATCTTAGATTAATTGACTGTGAAGATTCTTATCGTACGAACGGTGACCAAATGACGGGAACAAGAGATTTTATGAAAAACTATCCTATACTTTATAAGCGATGGCGACATACCGCTAAAAATATGAAAATGGTGGTTGAGAGTCAGAATAAAATTCTTATTGGCGGTGGATTGAACCCAGAAGATTACGATCTTTAAAGGAGAAGAAATTGAAAGTTTTATACGTTTACTCGGATAGGCCGGAATCTATGAATTGTTCTAAGCATAACTGCATATTTCCGGCAAAAGCTGTAAACAAACTCGAAGGTTATGAATCTGTTGTAATGAAAATAGATGAATTTTCATCAAATACACAAGAAATCCAAAAAATTGTTAACGCAGCAGATATTATCGTTATTGAAAGAAATTTCTTTGAAACTACTTTGACGGTTATGCAATTCTGGCGAAGTCGTGGTAAAAAGATTATTGCAATTTTTGACGATGCATATGACATTATTTTGCCAGATAATCCATCACATTCGTTTTGGAAAAAGAATCAAAAAATTAGGCTTCCCGATAATATTACCTATAGAATTCTGGCTGCATTTCGTGGTTGCCCTCGAGATAATGATGCCCTATGGAATAATATTCCGATGGAAGAAAGAGAACCTTTAGCTGTCAAAGTAATGGAAACATTAAAAGAAAAAATTCCTATGACAAAAGAAAAATTTGAAACTACCATTCCTACACTTACACAGTTTATTTGGGGTTTGAAATTAGCAACTGCTATCCAGGTTCCTTCACAAATGCTCAAGAAAGATTGGAAAAGATATAATAAAAACATTCATTATATTGACAACTATCTTGAAATGGAAAAATATTCTAATGTAGCGCCGATGCACCCACATGAGGGAATCATTATCGGATGGCAAGGAAGTGTTTCTCATTTTGCATCATTTGAAGGCAGTGGGGTTTTGAAGGCTCTTGAGAACGTTTGCAGAAAGAATGACAATGTAAAGGTAATGATTGGCGGAGATCGAAAAATTTTTGATGCTCTTGATTTACCGTCTGAAAAGAAAGTGTTTCACGGTTATGTTCCTGAAGAGCAATGGGGAGGCTTGTTGAAGTCTTATGACATCGGTTTAGCACCGTTGGCTACCGAATACGATAAGCGTAGAAGTTGGATCAAGGTTCTGGAATACATGGCTTTGAAAATTCCGTGGGTAGCATCTAATTTTATAACTTATAGAAAATTCAAAGGAATGGGGGAACTTGTTCAAAATACTCCTGAAGAATGGGAAAAAACGTTGCAGAAAATGATTGATAATATTCGTTTTTACAAACATCAGGCTTTGGGAAAGCCGTTCGAGTTTGCGCTCACCCAGACATTTGACGAGAATATTGAAAAAACAATTAAGTTATATGAGAAAATCATAAAAGAACCTTATATACCTTGACAATAAAAAGATAAAGTGGTAATATTAGAGAGTATCAAGACATTGTTTTTGGTGTTCTCTAATTTTATTAAAACTATTGTAAGGAAAAAATAATGAAAAGTAAAATGATGTTTGTTTCAAAACGAGGTGATGTGTTTTTTGTTCCTGAAAAGTTTATTAAAGATATGATGAAGGCTCTTTCAAAAATTTCAGAAAAGAAATGGACTGACAATAATTTTCCAACTATCACTATTGAGATTGAAGAAGAATGGTATCTGAAAAATTTAGATAAATATAATAACGCAGGATCTCTTAGACTTTGGGGAGATGGTAATGGTTATTTATTAGCAAACGAATATTCTAACGAAGATGATATTGCTGGTTATCCCGTAAGGGATGGAGACCTTATGTTGCGAGAAATCGATCTAATCAGTCTCAGGGGTAGTGAAACTAAGCCCTGTTGGATTTATTTCGATAAAAATGATTAAAAACATAAAACAACATAAAATGGTGATTTTATGCGATTTTTAGGGTCGTTTTAACTAATGATTCATTATGTTTAATTTTTTGACTTTTTGAAGAATACTAATTTGGAGTAAAAAATGAAATATATGGGTTCAAAACGGAGAATTGCTAAATATATTCTTCCTATTATATTAAAAGATAGAAAAGATGATCAGTGGTATGTGGAACCGTTTTGCGGTGGATGCAATATTTTAGATATGGTGTCCGGCAATCGTATTGGAAACGATAATAATAAATATTTAGTGGAATTATTAAAAGAGATGCAAAAATATTGTTTCGAGCTTCCTTTTATTGGAGAAGAAGAATACGCTTCCATAAAAAACAATAAAGATAATTATCCTGATTGGCTGGTTGGATATGTAGGATTTCAATTTTCATTTGGTGCAAAATGGTTCGGTGGATATAGGCGCGATAAGAAAGGTGTTTCTGGAATCGAGAATGAAACTAATCAAAATAGAATGTCTAGAAATTCTATAAAAAAACAGGCTAAATTATTAAAGACTGTTGTTTTCCACAGTAAAAGTTATTTAGATTTAGATATTCCAAATAATTCTATTATTTATTGTGATCCGCCATATGCAAATACGACAAAATATAAGGGCGGTTTTGATCACTCTGTTTTTTGGAAATGGTGTGAAGATATGGTTCTGGATGGACATACGATTTTTGTAAGCGAATACAATGCGCCTGAAGAATGGGTTTCCGTATGGGAAAAAGAAGTTACCACAAGTCTTGACGTTTCTTCAAGCAAGAAAGATGTTGAAAAATTGTTTGTTCATAAAAACAGCATAAAATAGCGATTTTATGCGATTTTTATGGTTATTTTAACTAATGATTGATTAGGTTTAATTTTTTGAAAAATTGGAAAATAATGAAAAGGATAAAAATGAAAGAAATGATTGAGAGCGTATTTAAAAAAATTGGAATAACTCCAAATGTCCCGTTTATGTTAAAACATTATTTAGGAAAAAATCAAAATAAATGGATAGGTGTTGAATTCATGTTTGATGGCGATAAATTTGTTTCTACAGATGATTTGGTAATAGAAATAAAAGATATTATATATTTGCTTGTATCAGGAATTTACACTCCCAAGACAGTTGAAAAAGAGGAAAAATGAAACACAAATTAATTTTTGGTGAAAGCCTGGAAGTAATGAGAGATATTCCTGATGGGTCAATTGATATGGTATTGACTGACCCTCCGTATGGAACTACCGCTTGCAAGTGGGATGTAATTATTCCTTTTGAACCGATGTGGGAACAGCTACACCGGATTATCAAGCCGAACGGTGCTATTGTATTGTTTGGTAGCGAACCGTTTTCAAGTCTTTTGATTACGAGCAATATTTCTTTATTTAAATATAGTATGACTTGGGTAAAAGAAAGACCAAGCAATCCTGCATTAGCAAAAAAAAGACCATTGAATTATACGGAAAATATTATTGTTTTTTATAAAAAATTCGGAATATTTAATCCGCAATACGGAAAAAGAGAAGAAAAAAACAAAAGAAATAATGCTAATGAAAAATTTAATACAGAAACTTCTGCAAAACTAGGAGACTCTTTTAATAAAACTGGATTAAATAATTTTTTATATCCAAAAAATTATGTTTATGTCAATGTTCAAAGGGGAATTCATCCAACACAAAAACCAGTTGCTCTTATGGAATATCTTATAAAAACTTATACTAACGAGAATGACACAATATTAGATTTTACTTGTGGTTCAGGTTCAACAAATGTTGCAGCAAAAAATCTGAAGCGAAATTCAATCGGAATTGATAACTGGTTTTGTAAGAAAAGCAAGATTATTAATGGAATTCAAATTAAAGGGTTGAAGTGGATTGAGATCGCTCAATTAAGATTAGACGACAAGATTTAAAATCACATAAAATTACTATTCTATGTTGAAAGGCTATAAAATGATAAAAAATGAACCAACTGAATACAAAGAAGAGAATCAAGAAGAAAGAGATATTACTCAGCAAATAATTCATTTACAAATTGCTGTAAGTTGTCTTGAGAATAGTTTTAATGCGTTGAAAGATAAGTTACAGCCAGTTTCTAAGGATTGTAAAGGTGGATATATATATAAACATAAAGAACTTACTAAAGAAACAAATTCAATTACGGGGATTAGAGTTTACGGTATAAAATGTAGAATTGAAAACTTAAATCTGAAAATAAAAGAAACAATTGAAGTTCTTGATTTATAAAAAATCACATAAAACTGCTATTTTATGCGGAAAAGGAGATATTTGAATGAAATATTTAATTACTTATTGGTATGCAAAAGGAGAGAGTAATCATTATGATATTGCTGATAGCGTTGAAGCATGGGTAGAAGAAGTGCAAAAATATGATGATGATTACATTCTTATAAATGCGTTTCCTGTTACTGATGAATTTGCAGAAAAGTGGAACGGTAAATTGCGTACAATGTGAAAAGGAGATTGAAAAATGACAATTGAATATTTAAGAAAATTACTTACGGAATATGCAGATAAACAAACAAGTGTTGACCGTCTACGTTGTATAGAAAAAGAATTAGATGAAGATCTTGAAAAATATAGAGATTTTGCAAATGCTCTTAAATGGTACGCAGACAAAAATCATTATAATGAAGATGGAGTTCCATATACAAATAATTCTGTGTTTGGAATTACTTACGACGAGGGAAGTATTGCAAGAAAAGTATTATCAGAATAAAATCACATAAAATACTATATAATAAAGGAGAAATAAAATGGAGACAGCTAAAGAATTAGTATGCAGAGTAGCAAAGAAAGAAATGGAATTAGAAAAACTTTCAAAGGGAGACCTCGCTGAATTTGTATTAAATGAAGATTTTGTTTCAAATGAAATGTTTGATGAACATAGATGGTATAATGTTCATGAAATAGTAATTCTTCTTGAAGATCGTTATATTGCTTTCAATCGCAATGTGCCTCGTAGTAGTGAACATTGTATTGGAGACATGGATATAGACCAGATTGAGGATGATTTTTGGGAAGTTCGTCCAATTGAGGTTGTAATAACAAAATATGTACCAAAAGTACATTTTCAAGAAACCACATAAAACATCAATTTTATGATATAATTAAGGAGAATAAAATGTTTGGATTTAGTACGGACGGCAATAGCGTAATTGCTATATTGGATGGCGGGCAAGAAGGAACAATTGCGATTGCAAATCAACCACAAACAGCGGTTATGATTGCAGGACTATTGAATAATCTTTTTTCTAAAAACATAAAGATTTATAAGGGTTTTGGAGTTAGCCCTCGTAATATTGATCTTGCCGAAGAATGGAAAAAGGAAAATAAAAATGAATAAATTCTATATAAAAGAAACAGATAGTTACGTAAAAATGACAACAGAAGAAAAAAGATTGTGGGATAATAGAAAGGAAGTATCTGGTGGTAAAAATATTTATTTATCTTATAGTGGATGGAGTAATGAATCTGGAGCTTTATTAATAAATTTAGTTGAAAAATTGAACGGCGAAAAACCAGCTAAAATATTTTGCACTAAAAAAATGAAGGAATGGTTATTTGGAAATAAAAATAAATTTTATAATCGCAAAATTATCTCAAACAATACAATTATAAATGCTTATATATCTTTGTTTGGATATATTTGTTATCTATCTGATTCTTCTCTTCTAATTATTTCTACTGAAACTGGAAGTATGTTTGGAGTATTTGAACTATAAAAGGAATAAAAATGGATTTTGAATGGACTCGAATTAAGGAAGGTTTACCACATGTACCAGATGGCGAAGCTTATGTCAATGTATTTGTGGTTGTGAAGTCAAAAAAAGACGATAGAGGCTTTGCAGAAAGACAAGGAAGTTATTTTCTTCCAAACTCTTTTTTGAATCAAGAAACCGGTAGTTTTCAATTGTCAAATGGTGTATTTTATTGGGAAGATGATCCAGATGTTTTAGCTTGGGTTTTAGTTCCAGAATATGAGGAAAATAAAAATGATTAATTTTATAGAGGATAATAATACTATAATTGCAATGGACGATGATGGGGGAGTAGAAGTGATTGCAATTGCTACAGAAACACGAATAGCAACTATGATTGTTGAAATATTGGATAATCATTTCTGTAAGCAAAATGACATTATAGCCGAAATGGATTCATTTGACGGAATTTGTGTTAGGGACACTATGATGAAAAGTTATGAGGATACTAAAAATGAATAACAAATATTTTGAACTTACCAAAGAAATACTACAGGAAGCACATTGTCAAGAAATTATTGCCACAGGTTTTGTATTCGATAAATCAGAAGAGTTAAATTTTTATAACACTGGTAAAAAATATAAGTGGGTAATTGTTGTTGGTGGAATTGGTGATTGGGCTTTATATGTGACTAATGAATGGGAATCTGATGACTATGCTAAACGATCTGGTGATAAGATGTCGTTGTCATGTGTAAGAAATTTTATTGAAATGACAAATGAGGTGGCAAATTTTTATCGAGGATAAGAATAAAAAAACAACATAAAATGAGCTTTTTATGCTAAAAAGGAAAAGTAATGGGTAGAAAATTTTCTTATAAACCTAGAAAAAGTCCTGGTAAATGTGAGAATTGTGGTGTCAAAAAGCCTGATTCAGAGCTTTTTATCAGGGTTGATGGTAATAATGGTGCGATCACAAGAAATGCGCCGTTTTTGTGCAAGAAATGTTACGTAGAAAGATATGGGATAAAACACATAAAATAATGCTTTTATGCTAAAAATTAGTTAATATAGAGGAAATTTAAAATGAATAAAATTATTAGTTTTGTAAAGAGTTTATTGTTTCGTTGTCCGTCATGTGATTATCCTCTTAGCCAGGATGGTAGTGGCAACTGGTATTGCCCTAATTGTGGCTATCGGAATTAAACAGAATAAAATGATGGTTTTATGAGGAAAGGAAAATAAATGAGAATAACTTGTATTTCAGATACTCATGGGCAGCACAAATCAAAGAAGCTTATTCAAAAATTAATAGATTCTGGCGCAGATATGTTGTTGTATGCTGGCGACCTGCAAGCAAATCGTTTTGATAATGGTGTTAGCTTTATCAACTGGTTGAACTTGTTGCCAATAAAATATAAGGTGTGCACATTTGGAAATCACGATTTCAATTACAAAGAGACTTTGAAATATTCTGAAAAGTTCGACAACATTCATTTTTTAGTAAACGAATCAGTTGAAATTGAAGGACTTAAGATATTCGGATCGCCATATTCTTTACCATTTGGAAATTGGGCGTTTATGGAGTCTGATGATATTCTCAAAGAATATTATAGTAAAATTCCAGATGATACAGATATTCTTATTACCCATGGCGCACCATTTTCAATACTAGATAAAACATGGACTGATGTCCGAACCGGAAGTATTTCCTTATTGGAAAGAGTTCAAGAGCTAAAGAATTTGAAACTGCATGTTTTTGGACATATTCACGAAAGCTATGGAATTGATTTTACTGGAAAATATGTGAATGCATCATTACTGAATGAACGATATAAATTAAAAAATGATCCTGTAATAATTGATAGAATACATCTTAAAAAGGAAAAATAAAAATGTGTAAATTTAATATAAGTAGTGACGATCTTATTTTGATTCCTCAAGGAGAAGAATATCAATATTATCTTGATCATGTTGACCCAGAACAGAAATTAATTGACGATGAATATATTAAATGGATGAGTTTTGCATTTGAAAATGATATTCCTGTTCATGTAGAATATTCTGGTGTTGACATTGATGCATTAATTAGAAAATATAATGAAGAAAATGATTAAAAAACTCATAAAATTGGAATTTTATCATAAAAAAGGATATTAATTAATGAAAGTATTAGTTGCTTGTGAATTTAGTGGTATTGTTAGAGAAGCATTTAAAAAACAAGGACATTATGCTATGAGTTGTGATTTATTGCCAACAGAACAACCTGGAGAACATTATCAAGGCGATATATTTGATGTCTTATATGATGATTGGGATATGATTATCGCTCATCCACCATGCACTCATTTGGCTGTTAGTGGAGCAAGATGGTTTCCAGAAAAAATAAAAGATGGAAGACAACAAGAGGGTATTAATTTCTTTATGAAATTTGCTCTTTGCGATTGTCCGAAAATGGCGATAGAAAATCCTATTGGAATAATGTCTACAAAATGGAGAAAACCAAATCAGATTATTCAACCTTATTGGTTTGGAGAATCTGTTTCTAAAAAAACATGTCTGTGGTTAAAAGGTTTGCCTAATTTAGTACCAACAAATATTGTAGATGAAGGAGAAAAAATAGTATATGCTAGTGGGAGATCAATGCCTAAATGGTATGCAGACACTTACGCCCTTCCTAAAAATGAAAGAGGAAAAGCAAGATCTAAAACGTTTCAAGGAATTGCAGATGCAATGGCATTTCAATGGGGAAATGTTTAAAAACTATTGACACAACAAGCTTTGTGTGTTATTATTTAATTATCAAAAGATAATCACAAGGAGATAAAAATGTTCGATGAATATCAAGAGTTTGTAAAGGTTGTAGAAGCAGATAAAAGCAGTCATACGGTTAGATCGTACAAGTCTAATCTGACTCATTTTTTCGATGACATGAGTATCCAAAATCTTGGAGATTTAGAGACTCTTACTGCGAAAAATATTCGTAAATATATGTCGGATATGAAAACAACTAAAAAACCATCGTCTATTAATGCCAGGATGCGAGTTATTAAGGCTTTTTGTTATTGGCTAATTGAAAACAATTACATGAGCAACAATCCGTTAACTGGTGTAAAATTTTTCAAAGAAACTAAAAAGATTGCAGCGGTGCTAACTGATGAAGAAAGAGATAAAATTATTTTGTCTTGCAAAGACATTCGGTCAAAATTTTTAATGGCCCTTATGCTTTATACCGGAATGCGCAGGGAAGAAGTTACCAATCTGAAGATAAAAGATATTGAAAACAGCAGGATTTTAATTCACGGCAAAGGTAGTAAAGATAGATTATTGGCTCTAAACCAATATGTTTCGGATTTATTTGTAGAATATATGCAAACAAGAAAAGATGATTGTGAATACATTTTTTGTTCTGATAGAAATTTTGGAGAAAAATCTGGAAAATGGCATAAGGTTAGCACGGAGTCGATTCGTACTTCTGTAAAAAGAGCAGCGGAATTGGCAGGAATAAGTCCTGAGAGAATTGAAAAAATTTCATGCCATACGTTACGCAGAACGTTTGCATGTGATCTGGCGAGTGGAGATGCAAATACTTTTCAAATCCAGGCTGCTATGGGGCATGAAAACATTCTTACAACACGACGTTATATCGCTCATGCCGGAGCAACTATTGCAGATAAAGCATTAATGAATCAAAAACCACCTAAATCAAAAAGACTTTTATTTTAAAAAATGGAGATTTTGAAGAATATGAAAAAATTATATCTAGTATCGATTAAATATCAAGCATCATACGATAAGCATTTACCATTAATATCAAAAATTAAACAATTTAGAGTTTCTAATGTTTATTATTTTGAACGTATTATGCTAGCAGAAAATGCAGACGAAATCCATAATTTCGTCAAACTCTCAGAAGAATGGCGAGATGATTTTTTATTAAATGAACTTTATTACATTAAAAATGAGAGGGGATTAAATTCTAAGACTTTTGAAAGTTTAGAGATCTCAAATAAAGAAGTCTTGTTGGAATGGGTTGAAAATGCAAGTTATGATTTTCTTTCAAAATCTATGAAAATGAAAGATTTTGTAGAATATTTTGAAGAAATTAAAAATAATTATGAGGGGAGTTAAAAATGCAAGTTGGAGATGAAATTAAAGTTTATAAAAAATATACAGGAACAAAAGTTGAAAGAATTCAAATAATTGAAAAAATTGAAAAGAATCAAGTTTGGGTAAACGATTATGATCTTCCGTTTTCATTAGAAACTGGAGAATATTTGCGAATACCAGTTAAAGATTTTAAAATTTATATAGAGGTTGAAAGGTGAGGAATATCGTGATACAAAAAGAATACGACAATTTTTGGCTTCCAATTGCGTTTTGTTTTTTATTTGCTTTTGTATGGTCTGTAAAATGTCTTGAGAAATGTTTAAGGAGTATTGAAAATAAACTATCATAAAAGCGGCATTTTATGCTATTTTAGCAATAAAAGGAGTATAATCATGGATAAGCATTACCAATGCGTTTTAAGGCGTTACATGAGGAATTTCTATATGGAGACGGTTGCCTGGCTACCGGAAGTATATGCCACCAAAGAAAAGGGGTTTCAGTTGGAAAATCGTGATGGCGAATGGTTTGACAATTGGGTAATTATTGATGCTTATCCACAGAGTAGTAATCGTACTGATTGGTCTGGACAGAGAAAAACTAAAGATTTACAGGAGCAAAAATGACAGTTATTGTTGGTGTTCAAAAAGAAGATTATTGTATTTTAGGTGGAGATCGAATGGTTTCTGTTGGCGGAAATTATATTAGTCGTGAAAAAGTATCGCATAAAGTTTTTAAAAGAGGTGGATTTATTTTTGGTTTTACTGGAACTTCTAGAGATGCTCAGATTCTTAATTTTGAAAAACATGGTGAAGGATGGGATTTTAATGAAAAACCAGAAGACATAGACTATTTTATGCATACAGAATTTATAGAATGGATAAAAAATATTTATGGTAAAAATAAAAGATTAAAAACCGAAAATGAAATAATTGGATTTTCTTCAGGATGTTTTTTAGCAGGATGTTTTGGAAAACTATATTATGTTGGCCCACATTTTTCTGTTTCGCAATATAAAGATAGTGTTTATGCAATTGGTTGTGGATGGGAGTTTGCTTATGGGGCAATGTTTACATCTAAAAATGAACCTCCAATGACGATGTTAGAAAACGGACTAAAGGCAGCATCTTATTATTCTGCCTATATTAATGAACCATTTGATTTTGTAGAATCGTACAAGGAGCTAAAATGAAAAAATGGAAACTAGAAGAACTTGTTGAAGATCTAAATTATGAGAATGACATGTTGGCTGGGAAAATTGAAAAATTAGAAAAAAGAAATAAATCTTTGGAATTTCATTCTAAAATGTGTGAGATGTGCTTAAATATAGAAAAATCTGGTGATTGGGCTGTTTGGAATGATATTTGGTGGAAATATAATTCCGAGGAAGACATTGAGCCTAGTCTTCCATCCCAAGATTGTAAACATATGACTTCAACAGAGCTTTTATGAAAAAGACTTATGAAGCTACTATCAAAGCGGTATTTATTTGTACAGAAAGAAAATTTCTAAGAGAATCACGATTTAGTTATACTGTAATGGTTCCATTTTCTCATATTCTTTATGCTGAAGATGAGAAATGTGCTTTACTAATCGTTGAACTTTCAGATAAATACAGGGAAGAATATTTGACAGATTGGGCTATTGAAGAAACAGATTTGAGTTATGTGAAAAATTTATCTATAGATTTGCTTTCTAAAAGTGTTGTTGTAGAAGAACTTGACCAGTTTGTCAGTTTTGATTATCTTTCTAAAAGAATGTTGTTTAGAGACTTTTTAGAATATAAAAAAATAATCACATAAAAATAAGATTTTATGCTGTTTAAGAATACATTAATGTAAATTTATTGACTTTTTACAGGTGATGTGGTAATATTATAGATGAAAGAGCCACCCATGAATGTGGTCACTGGCTTCTGGAATTCGCCATCAGCAATGTGAGGGTTGCGCTAAAGATAATAGAGTTCTGTGAAGATGTGGTACTGCCACGAGTAGTAGACGACTGGGTTCAAATCCCAGATGGTGAAATAAGCGCGTGTTATGGGTAAGACTATTGAGGTTCGATTCCTCTACAATCTGGTGTTCCCGATTGAATCTGGCAAGACTATGGTGGTTCGACTCCACTTACGCGCTCGAAGGCAGGTTCGATTCCTGCTCGTTTGTAGAGGTCTTGGAGAGAGTGTGCGGTTCAAATCCGTTATTGACCTAGGTAGGTAAAAGACATGACAGTAGGAAAGACTACTTAATGGATGGATTGACCACCATCTACCCTGACTACGGCAGGGGTTATCTCCCCTTTATATTGGTCTAAGGGTTTTCTGGTTGCCGAGTAATGCCAGAATTATAAAGTGCATGTGGTGAAAAGGTTGTATCATACCTTCGGGAGTTTTCGGGTCAACGCCGAATATGCACTATTAATATCTAGGTTATTGAACATGGGCTTGTGAGTAGGTAGGAGATGGGATCTACGGTAGGGATTGCTGGGTAGACTATTCGCATATTTTTACATGAACTGCGTAGCTAGATAGCCCCAAAATAAAAATACAGAATATGGGGCATTATTTGAAAGGAGTTTTATGTTATCAAAACCAGATTCAGGATGGTCTTTATTTCAGATTGAGGATTTTGAGTTTCCATTTTCTTATGTAAGAGATACTCCTCAAGATTTTATTGATGCACTTATTTACGGATTCACTCATGGTGTTTGTTCGGTAGTTATGGATGGCGAAGGTCACAGTGATTGTATTTTTGTAATTAATGAATGGGATTGTTATGTAATTCTAGATCATTATGATGATAGTGATAAAATTGTAACTAAGAGATTTCAAATTAGTCTTGCGAAAATTGCAGAAATGTTTGTCGAAGATATAGAAAAATATCCAAAAGAATGGGCAAACTGGGAACTTTACAGTTTTATTGATGTTCATTACGATTTATCAGAATTGAAAAAGTTAGTTG
>Ga0222628_1000280_pt1 | contig 23769 bp, 43 predicted proteins | sample AntAcemetageno95_FD_179860 | JGI IMG/M metagenome (GOLD analysis project Ga0222628, IMG submission 179860) | Saline water microbial communities from Ace Lake, Antarctica - #95 | ecosystem: Environmental > Aquatic > Non-marine Saline and Alkaline > Saline | place: Antarctica: Ace Lake | collected...
GATTCTATTACTATAATATCGTTGTGAGATTCATAGCGGTTATACGTCGTACAATAGAACCAATCGCTTTGTCCTTCATATCTCATCTCATTCAACGCCTCGACGGTCGCCGAACGGATTAGGGCGTCGGCGGCATCTTGACTAACATGCCCCTTTTTGAAATTTGCATATCTACCGGTTCTCTCGCTATAGTTCCATGGAAAGCCGTTATCACAATACCTATTCAATCTCTCGACTGTCACTTTCGAGAGGGGGGGCGTGGGGGTGGCTTTGAGTGATTGTAATATCCGGCGGGCTTCCGCTGGTCTATCCACTACCTTGTCATAATGACAAAAGTCATAAATTGGACATACTTTAATATCTTGCCGCATACAGACGAGATTATGATCACAAACGCCTTCGGCAGTTGCAATCTGATTCAACATACTTATCTGCTCGTCGGTGTATTCCTTTGTCCCTTTCGGGCGTTGCGATTGGGGTGGGGGGGGTGTAGGATGTGGCGGTGAATTGAATGGTACTATGTGTAGTCCCACATAGTGTTGACGAAATTCATCTATCGGAATGAAAAATGATGGCAATCGTATATCATATCCCTTGACTGACAATCCAGTCTTACTCATTTCGAGAATTGTGTAAATTCTATTATCATGTTTATTGACATATAATCCACGCTCCTCAATTCGCATTTTGTTATCGGTCTCGGTCGTTGCCTCCTCCAACATCGCCGCCGCTTTGGCTCGGATGGGGGCGGGGAGGTTGGCTGAGTAGTGTCCAATAATATTACACTGCTCACAAGACCGAACGGTAGCATAAATTGGACATTCCTTCGTTGCTAATATCCCCTCACAACTCCCCCCTGTAATCTGTCTCAGCATTTTCCTTGTTTCGTCTGTCATTTCGGTCTTTTTCATAACTCCTCCATTTCAAAAATTTGTTTAAGGTCTTTGGTTATATCGGTATAGGTCTTGACGGTGTACCGAAGCACCTTGTAGCCGAGTATAGCGGCTTGGTTATACTTTTCGCAATTTTGGCTATATCCGACGCCCCTTGTATGTCCACCTTGTGTAAAGACGCCACCTTCAAACTCTACCAAGATATTACAATCGTCGCCGTTGTGCAGTCGTAATAGCGCCCAATCCGCCTGCCACTTCCGTATAGGGTGAAATCTATACTCTTTAGTTACAAGCCCGTATTTCGATAGGTTTTGTTCGAGGTAGGTATATATGGCTTCTCGTGCTTGCTTGGCTCGTGTCGATTTAATGGATGTGGTTGTTATTTTAAGGCGTTGCATTGTCAAGCTCATTTTGTATTGCAATCCCTTGCTCAATCAGCCCGTCGCAGTCGATGCCGATTGAGCGGATGTAGTCAACTACTGAATATGGGATAGTATATCCATCCCCAAGACAATTTTTTAGAGTATCTAAGTCGTCGGAAGTAAATGCCTTTGGTTCATAACACCATAGGCTTATAACCTTAACTTTCTCCTCGTCATCGATCTGCTCGATTGTGCGGAGGAGGGGGTGGACATGTGAGGGAGAATACCCTCGCAATGCTGACCGAGGTTGTTGTGTAGTTTTATCAAATATGATAACTAAATTCTCGTGATTGTCTTGATAGCTACCGATAATTTTAGCGTCTATCTGCTCACTATGGGCAATATCGACAATACATTTGCATCGATACTTTCCAATATCACGGGCGAGTTTTTCGTTATTCATTGTCAAGCTCCTTCAATCGTTTTATCTCGGTTAAAAGTTCATCTTGCGTAAGTACACCGGCGACCGGCTCGATAATCTCCCTAATCTGCCAATATGCTCGGAGTTGTAAAAGGTCGGGTCGGTTGGCGTTCTCTTTTGTGTACTTTTCTGATATATCGATCCCTATGTATCGCTTGCCTTGTTTTATAGCTTCTGCTCCTGTTGTTTGTTATAACACAACTACGGGAACTTTGTTTTCTACAAACCAATCCGCTTCTTCAAATAGACTAACTAATTCAGATATGTCGGATTGTTGAAGTGTTATAATATGTTTTCTACATGGTTTGTCGTCGAGATTCTCAAACCATGTATGCTTACAAATTCCATCTTCTTCAAAGTAACAAAAGTTATCTTCGATATGAAATTGTTCAGGGGTTAAGTGCCTGCAAAATGCAAGTGTTTTTCTAACAACTTTTACTCCATTTGGATTTTTAATACAGTCCATTGTTATTTCCTATCCTTTCGGTTGGTTTTCTCTAATTTCAAGTTTTTCTTTGGCTATTTCGTACATCTGGTCTAATCTTCCACGCGTCATTACCGGAAGCCTTTGTGCCACCAATATTGCCAAAGCATAGGCATCATATCGCAAGTTCCAAAGCCTCTTAATCTTTATAAAAATAACCAAAGACAAAGTAACTACTATTGATATTAAGATTGCATAACCAGCAATAAAACCTAAAATCAATATTCCGTTTAGTGCGATTTCGTATCTCATCCCCCTCCATTCTCTTGCCCGTCGCCAGCGGGTGGGTGGATTGACCGGATAGTTGTCTCGAGGCTTTCTCTGTCTCGGTTCAAGAACTGTAAAGTATCATCGTGCGTTCTCTGTATCTTCTGATATTCCTTGTAAATATCGGTGTAAAATAGTTGAAATTCGTAGACCTCGTCTCGGCGCTGTTGGACATCATCAATGACTATTTTGAGTTTTTCGAGCTTATCTTCGTAGAATTTCTTACTGTTCATCGTCAACACCTTTCTTGGGTGGGTTGTCAACTGTAAGGGATTTCCTAATAGTTGGATTGTGGATGCGGGCGGCAAGGGCTTCTGCCGCTTTTAGCACTGAGTCGCTATCAAGTCGTGGATCGTCTAAGCGTGTGTCGTCTATAATTATATTTAGATTTATGGTATTCTTGATTATATCGACATCCGGCAACCCCTCGACGATTGCGGTGAGTCGATCAACCTCGGCGTTGAGGTTTGCTAAATTACCACCGAAATTAGTCAGGATAAATAGCATTTCTTTTGTGCTGATTGACCAATTCATATTGTCAACCGTGTCAATATCGGTGTCTGTGTATTCAACTAAGAATTCAAGTGCGGTAAGGCTTGCCGTATCGTATATGTCGATACGCTTTTCGAGTTCGACGTTGCGGGTTTCGATAAGTAATTTAACTCTGTCCTCGTGAGTTTTTATTTCAATCATAATTTCACCTCTTGCATATACCACAACCACGCACGCAGTATGGCGGTTGTGAGGGATTCTGATTGAAAGAATTTTGGATTTCCATTTGGAACAACACAGATAGAATATCCACCTTCGCATGACCGATATGGAATAATTTCAGCTTCCCTTGCCAACCGGTCGATAAGGTCGCCGGATCGGTAGTTTTCGAGATAGCGTCTTATGATTCCTAATTTCTCATGTTTCCAACCATCCGTTAATTCAATCGGATTCCCATAAATATCGCTATCCTGATAAATCGTATTAAGGTCTAATGCCCACCCATCCGCCAGCGCAACCGCTTTATTGAGTTCGGCGACTTTGAGTTTGTTAATGTCATTGTAATTCATATCCAATTCCCCCTACTCCGAGTTGGCGGCGACTAATGTCCCTGTCAAAAGACTGCGCCGCCATCCCAGCATGTGTTTCGTGCCGTTGTGCGGTGATTAGGCAAGTATCGTGACATCCCCGGTGAGATTATCCTTTAGATACTCCTTGATGCTCTTCATCGCTTCCATCTTCCATGCGCCGCCCTCGGCTTCAAAAATAGCGATTTTAGGCTCTTGCGAAGAGTTCTTTAGTCGAACGACGAAGGATGAACTCGGTTGAGCGACTTCCCTGAACGTTCGGTATGGTGTCAACGTCATCGGATTCACGATATCCTTACGTTCCACGTTCGATGTGCTTATGCCCGCCTTTATCTCGGCGACTTGGGTGATCCCATCGTCTTTGAGTAGCAGAGTCTTGCTGGACTGAAGACCGCCGACGATTTTCTGAAGCCCTCCCAGGTCTCCGATACCCTGAGCGAAGAACGTTTGCAGTGCGATTACCATCGACTCCTGGTCGAGATACTCGCCGAACTTATTGAACTGACAATCCGATGGCAATTCAGCGTAGGCGTACACAAATCTCTGGTTGTTCTCCCTGAGATTACCGAAAAGCAGGACGCGGGTTGGAGAATCCACGTGGATTGACAGCTCATCGGTCTTGAGTTTGTCCTTGTTCGCAGTGATGTAATCGACAAGACTTGTCAGCGTTGACAGCCCCAGCGTCACTGGCTTCGGCTCGGTAATGAGATTGAGCGTCTTGTCAGAATAAAAACGGTCGCCGATCACTTCGATGTTCGGCTTGCCAATCTCAAGTATTCTATCTACGAATGCTTTAAGCATCTGCATTCTCCTTCTTGTCCGCTGTAATCTTGAATAGCGGATTCTGGTTTGGGTTACGGGTGATCGCCCTGATTTCACCGCTATTCACGATGTCGAGGAAAATCTGACCCTCGGTGGTTCTCTGCGCCGCCATCGTCGGCTTTATCTGGACTATACTATCAATGGTCGTCCTGTCCATTGATGGCTTTAGGGTTAAGGTCAAGGTTATCTTTCGAGTAGCCTTTGGGTCGGTGTTCGGGTCCCAAATGTTATCGATGACCTCCTTGATGGCATCGTTGAACTGATTCACGCACTCGCCACCGTTTATCGTGAGAAGCGTCACTTCATTTAGTTCCAATTTCTACCTCCTTTTGTTGTGTGTTTGTTGTTTGGCGGCACGATCAGTGCCTTCCGGTATGGTATTCAGTCGTCTTTCATATTACCTCCCGGTGCGAGTTTCGCATTGAGCAGTTTCCACATGTGCCATGTCAACTCGATATCGTACATGGCGTCGTGAGCGAAGTCCTTATTGGCATCCATACCGAGAGCTTCGGCGACTGTCACCAACTTAGTGTTCTTCATCTTGTGTCGTTCCGGCATGAGCAAGAACCCCGCAAGCGTCCACACATCTATAGGCGGGCTCCAGAAGTAGCTACCGAAATAGTTGTCCTTGCAATTCTTGAACCACTGCCACATGAAATCGAAGTCGAACTTCGCATTGTATCCGATAAAGAACGCCTTATCGGATTTATCGAATTTGTCGATGTGCTTTCCGAGTAGCTTGTCGAACTGCTTCTTTACATCGAACGCCGGAGGGTACAGCATAATCTGTTCCCTTGTCACCCCGGAGACCGCAAGTGCCGCCTCGCTAATACTGGCGTTCAGAAGCGGACGCACCTTGTAGTTGAAAGTATCGACAACCTCGCCGTCGATCTCAACGATACCAGCCAATTGGTGTATCGTACACTGCTTGGGATCCAGTCCCGTCGTTTCCACGTCGATAAAGATTTTCTTCATCGTCATTGGCTTTCCTCCTTTGTTTGAACTGCTCGAATTTTTCGATGAGTTGACCGGTTTATCGTTCATTGTTGTCCTGTTCTTATAAATAGCAAACGCCCTGTTGTAAGATGACAGCGGTAAAGGCTGACAAGCAGGGCGTTCTTATTCAAAAATTGATTGGCAAGAGAATCTCGCCGCCATCTTACAATGCTTAATATAATGATTCTCATGGGAAAGTCAAGTCTTATCTTGTTGTCAGTCTATGACCGACAAAGTTGTTTGTGGTTCATATTTCCGGTTTTATTAACGACAAAGTTTTTGAAATTTGTTTTCATGTCACTCATCGCCTATCTCCTTGTCTTTAGTCTCAAGCTCATTGAGCAACCGTCGAAGTTCTTCCTTTCCTCTTGCCCGTATTATCCGGTGATTCAACGGTGTCGAGTTGGTCGTGTTCTTCTCGATTGCGAACGGGGTGGGTCCTATCTGGGTCATTGTTTCTGGTCTCCCTTGTCTTGTTCGGCAGGGGCGTTATCAACTGTTAGGGATTTCCTTATAGTTGGATTGTGGAGGCGGGCGTGGATTGCATTGACGATAGCAACAATCGGTGGCGTACCATCTTCAGTTTCGTCATCGTCTAAATGATAAAATATCATTTCGAATAGTTCTGTCTCATCCGGCAAGCCCTCGACGATTGCCGTGAGTCGGGCGTTCTCGGTTTCGAGGCGGTTTACATCGTTGAGTAGCTCTTTATTTTTTTCAATGTATCCAGAGCAGGCTTCGGGTTTGCAATTAAATTTTGCCATCATTTCACCTCTTGCATATACCACAACCACGCTCGAAGTATGGCGGTTATGATTGAATATTCGTGCGTAAAAGTTATTCCATAAACCGTTGCGCACCAGTGGACTGTGCGGGCGATTTCTATCTCTTGACGCATTTCGTTCATAATCCGGTCTATGGAATCGCCGTGACGGTAGTCAATATCACAACGGGACGCCTCGTGGCGATTAATAACGCCATGTTGCCAGTTGAAATGTGGCGGGCAATTATAGCGTTTTTTAGTGGTTGTGTAGCCGTCTTCTGTAATTGGAATATAAACTATTTCACCGCCATCAGCGAGCCATAAGGCATCGTTAAGCTCAGTGCCGTCGAGGGCGTTAATCTGGTCGTAGGTTAGTTTAGTCACTTTACCCTCCTACAACAATCATGTACAAATCGGATTGCCATTGCGGCTACTTGGATAGCCTCGTTTTTCATTAATTCCTGTCGGTCAGGGTTGCCTTGTTTCAATTTTACGTTCTCCCAAAGCTCATCAACCTCTTCGAGAAGAACTGCATATCCCTCGTGTGCATTTTTGAAATCAGAATGAGATTCGATTGCCATAAGTATTTCTTCTTGGACTTGCTCTACTATCTTGGCGTAGGTTAGTTTAATTTTTCGTCCTTTCAACTCCCGCCGGTCATCATTGCAGACAACCGGCGAGGGGGGTTATTTCTTTATGGCAATGAGTTTGTATATTTCTTTATACATAAATAAAACACATTCCATATATGTAAGCGAGTCCATTCTATTATTGATAACATAATAATTTAGCGCCACTACGGTAAACGGCGCGGTAACAAAAACTATAAATGCACCGATTAATGGATTTAGTATTTCACTCATCGCTTCGCCTCTCTTGCGAGCCTTGCCCGCTGTTATAGTGTTAATCTACCTCTACCCAATATTTGTGTAAACATTCTACTGTTTTGCATTTAGGGTCATCCTTAAAGAAATACTCGCAATCATAGCAAGATTGACTTGCAACCATTGGATCGTCGGGAATGTCGGCGCAATATTCATCTTCAACATAAGGACATAGTGTTGTGCATTTAACGCCGTTAAATTCATAATTGATTAGTCTGCTCATTGCATATCATCCTTATTGCTACGGGATTTCCATCATCATCTTTCATGTCCAGAAGACTGTCGCAGTCGAAACCTTTCTCTCGAAACCAGTCAACTACTTTTGCCGGTAGTCCCGTTAAATCGCCGGTAGTTACAGATTTGAAATAATTAGAAGAGAAGATAACCTCTAACTCACTATCCATATATTCCACAAGCTCCTTTGGATTTATCTGCGAAATGTGCCGGAGGAGCGGGCGAACATGTTTAGGCTCATCTCCAAAGAGAGACGGCTGCGCTGGATATTGATCACCTCTTGAATTTGATAAAATTACAGCATCGCTTACATTGCCAACAATTAGGTAGTCGATGTCTCTTTTGTCGCTCCAGTATGCTCGACACCCCGCATAGCGCCCAATTATGGACGCAAGATTCTGTTTGTTCATTACACGCCCCCAAAATCGTCCCAAGGGTTGTCGTCGAATGTTGACTGCGCTGGTGTCGCCGAGTCATCAGCCTTTCGCAAAACAAGCCTAATATATCTATGGACTGCTTGCCCATTGACACTCAGGTATTGTGATTGTTCGTCAAGCTGTTTTTCGTCATTTAGTAAAATAGCGTATAGTTTTTTAAGGTCTTTGGCTTTCATTATTTCTGCTCCTTATTTTCGGGCGGGAACACCGTTAAAAAGTTACTGCACCTAAATAGTCGCTCCCAGATTCTTTCCCATTCGTTATCGGAATCCATTAGCGTCTGAATGCTATTTTCACCGTACCTGCCAAGATTTGTTGAGACCAATACGGTAATATTTGGATTTTTCATAAATATTTCTTTGTCGAGGTAATCAACAAATAGTGGCATTTGAAATGGAACTATCGCACCGCTATTCAAATCGTCAATTACAAGAATATCGCTGGAACATTTCGCAACTGCTCGGCGAATCGGATTATCGTATGTCATGCCGTCCCCCCGTTGCATGAAATTAAATATCTGGTGCGCCAGCTTTGTTGCCGAAATATAGTGGATTCGGAAATTGGGGTTCTTATTGAGAATCAGCACCGAGCAACCAAACAATGCAAATGTTTTGCCCGCCTGTACATGTCCAGAAATTGTAATACCGGGTTTCCACTTCGATGTATTTTCAATGTTTGCCCTATACTTGAGTTGTTTTCGCAAATACATCGGGACTTCTAAGGGCGAGAACTTGCGTAGCTTCTCGCCAAAGACAGCCAATGCCTTTTCGTAGGCGTCTCTACTTACCTTCCAATTCCCCAGCGAAATCACCCCCGGAAGAGTCTCGACATGGCGGCTGCGGTTTGTACCCGCCTTTGCCTCCGCTTCGATTTCCTCCAGCGTTTGTTTCATTGCTTCCATCGTATTCCTTTCGCAATCCGATATATATGTTTCCCTTTTTCCATTGTTCTCGAAGTGTGCCCATCGATAAGATTTGGTTTCGCCACGAGAAATTGTCTCTACCTCTCGTTGGCATATCATGGCATTCATCTATGATAATCTCTATCTGTTCGACTGTCCGCTTGTCTCGTTCGACCATAAGCCGGACATTATTATCCCAGCCAACAAGTTTCTCCTCTGGAATTATCGATTGCCGTCGCTCAAGTATCCTCTTCTTGAGAAGTTCCGAGCATTTCCGATATTCGGGGACGACAACGTACTCCGGTTTATTTCCAGCATCGCCCGATTTCTTTTCAATCTTATCGTTCGGTAGAGCAAGCGGCAACTCGCCGGCAGGGACTCTTGGTGTTTTTGTCCCAGCTTCACCATTGTTATTATTGTTGTCTATGTTTCTCTGATGTTCTTGTCCTGTTTTCTTGATGTTTTTCTTTTGTTTTTCTGCGGTTCTGGGTTCGTTGTATGTTTCGTAATTACAGATGGTTATCCTTGTCTTTTTGTTGTCGGCTTTTCGGGTGATCGCCTGTTCCCTTTCGAGCATGGACAAAAAGCTACGAACCTTCGTTCTGGACCATCCCCAATCGTGTGCAAGATTTGGCTCAGATGTAATGAACTCGCCCCTTTGCACCGGTATGATTTTCTTGTTGAACAGGATTTTTCTGTTTCGGTGGTTAGCTCTCATAATCATGTCGATCCATGCCTGACCAAAAGCATACGGCTTGTCGTCCCATATAGGATTGCGACGTAGTCGCCGATGTATTGAAACCCATCCTTTATTGTCCATATCGTTCTTGATGTTTTCCAAGTGTACTTATGCGGTTTAGGATATTCTGTAAGCGTAGTGTTCGCATGTAGTTACCCATGTCTTTCTGCGGTTTTGGTATTTAGGGCAATCGAGGTATAAAAAAAACGAGACCGGCAGGGGGCATGATGAACCATAGGAACATCCCCGCCAGTCTCGAAAAATTGTCTGTGAAATATCTTTTGTATGTCGTTATAGTTCATCATGCTGGAATAAATATAAGTAATTCAAAGTCTTTCTACAAGTAAAAAGTTTATAATGTAATTTCTGGTCTTGTATTTTCATCAAAACTCCTTACTTGTAATTGTTTCCAAATCGATGGGCGGTGAGGGACTCGAACCCCCAGCCGACAGATTATGAGTCTGTTGCTCTAACCAATTGAGCTAACCGCCCGCGCCAAATCATCCGGTCGGTGATTGAAAATATTGCACAATGCTATTAATTGTGATATTTACCGACCGGAAGTTAGTTGTTTTCAAATTCAATGCTTGGGGTGGGCAGTTGAACTGCGACTTCGGTGGGGCTATTTTGCTTCTACGAGAGGCTTGCCGTTATCGTGTCAGGCTTTCACACCACCACTCCAAGCGGTTTTAAGAACTGGTGGGGGTTGCCTTTATCTGGTGTCAAATATTCTGTGGCTTAAGTCTCGTAAAAAACAGTTGGTTTGCAGCCAACCATAAAGTACGTCGAACCAGAAACCCCCATAAATCACTTTTCAAAATGTGCCGGTCTTTCCCGGCTGTCAACAGGACTGAAACTTAGTGGGCTATCCTGTATGCCGCTCTGCGGCGGGTGCATATATTACTCGCAACCGAGGTTGTGTCGTAATAACGGTGAGAGCAGGTCGGATTCGAACCGACGTTGGAACTTGCCCAACCAACTGGGACACTGCTCTCAAAATAAATGGCACGGGCAAGGATTTACACCTTGCACGATATGACACCCCGCCAGTATTTGTTAAGGATGGTCGCCTGTGCCTTGTCATATCTTCCCCACACGACAGCATGCGTCTACCTATTCCGCCACCGTGCCAAACTCAAAACTCTATCGACCGACACGCAGTATCTCCCTGCGGTTGCAATTTCATATCCATCTGCATTTTACTACGTAGATTTTGCATACAGTGTGCAGCGCACCATTAAGCGGCTTAGGCTTTCACCGGAAGAGATATGGTAACACATATCTCTTATAAACACGTTAGCCCCGTGTCGAGTCAGTCGATAGAAATATCAATAAGTTGTCAAAGAACAGTGAGCCGGCGAACACCTCCGCTCCCGTGCTTAACCTACGGGGACAGGCGGGCGGGAGCGGGTGTTCGGTGTAATTTACCCTTCTACAATCTCCCATTTAAGGTTTTCGTCATCGGTAACATGTTCGACGATAAGCTGTGCGCCAGCCTCGCCAGCGGCACGGTAGAGTTCGGCGAGGGTCGCCGAGTCGAATAGCGTTGCGCGCTTGACCGCGATTATCGGACAGTCCGGGTTCGCATGAATCGCTATCTTGAGTGCAATCAGTAGTCGTTCACCGTCGGAGCGGGACTCCAGCGGGAGTCCGTCCACGAGAATGCCGTCCTCGGTGATTTCGAGCCCGTCGATGGGTATCTGCGCACCGGCGATAGCGTCCACTTTCGACTGGTCGAGTTGAGTGATCTCATTATCGAACTCGCTCGCCTTCGACTTCGCCTCGGTGAGTTGCTCGCTGAGATTGTCGAATTCACGGCGGCGGCTTTCGTATTCGTTGACCGTCCTATTGGTATCCTCGGCGTTGGCGATCTGTTCGCTGATTGCGGCGATGTCCTCGGGTTCTTCGAGTGCATCGACGATCAACTTCTGGGCATCGCCATCGGCTCGAATCTGCCCGAGTTCTTCTTGTAGCTCTCGAATCTTCCGATCCACCTCTCGCCACCTGCCGGATATCGTCGCAATCTTATTGCGAGCGGCTTCGTTGCCTCGCTCAATCGACTGAGCCTCATCTCGCCGGGTAATCAACTCTGTTACCGAAACTCCCTGCGGGCGTTCCTCCGGCACCATCTTGCTCTTGACCTGCGGTTCAAGGTCTCGCACCTGACGATTCCAGTGCTTGCGTTGCTCGAATGAACTCTTGCGCTTGTCGGAGTATTCGTCGAGATTGAACTTGATACCGAATGCTTCGATAACCGTTGTTATCTGGTCTTTCGGCTTGAGCGTCAGGAAATCGGACGGGTCAATAGACACGGCGCCCATGAATCCGTCGAGTAGTGCCTGCTGACCACCGTCGAAGTAGAAATCGCCTTTCGGCAGGATGTGTAGCGTCGGCTTGCCGTTCTTGATAGTGCGCTCGACGATGAACTTATCGAACTCGACGGTAATCGTCGCCTGATTCTCGCCGTCCTTGACCGGTCTCGGCACATTGCCCTTGCAGTTACTGTACTGCAACGCAAGCCATAGCGCATCGATAACCGATGACTTGCCCGCGCCGTTCTTGCCCGATAATACTATCGATTGCCCGTTGGCGTCGATTTCAAGCGCACTGAGCGTTTTGAAGTTCTGAATCTTTAGGTTGATGAACCTGAGTGGTGTTTTCTCGCTCATTGTTATTTCCCTCCTGCTTCTCCGAGCCATGACGGATTACCACTTGGCTCAGGCACCGGCTCTTGTGTTGGTTGGACTTCCGGTTGCTTTTGTTGGAATAGCTTCACCGGTGTGATTGGCTGTATCTTTGAGTTGCCCTGTTCATCCATTGTCGGAATGCCGGGTCTGAAGCTCTGGTTCCCTGTTTTAACCTGAGTCTGATTAATGGGTTGCTCCGGTGTTTCCGATGGCACGGGCGGGGCGGTGGCTACCGGTGGCGACGGTGTTTGAGAAACCGTCTGTTGCGGAGCCACGTTGCTCTGTGTGTTAGATGACTGCTGTGTCTCCGATAGCTGCTCAGATTGAGTTTCGCTTTCTTGGTCACACAGGTTGTCAACCACACTCTGGTCGAGCGTCCCGCCCTTTACCATCTCTTCCAAAATCCATCTCGGAGGCGACGCAAGCCAGTCGTTCTCCGGTATCAACGGTGTCATGCCCTCTTTAAGCGGATGTATGGCTTCTACGTTGGCATATATCTCGTCCGTACCTGGTGGAGTATCGTGCTGGACTACGAGTCGGGCGGGACATAGATACAACTCGAATATATTTATCCCGTTTCGTATCATCTGTGGAGTCATTCGTTGCCCCGTCCATGATTCGATGTGTTTTCTGATCGTAGCCTTGCGTCCGAGGGCGACATTGAACGGTACCTTAAGAACAAATCGTTTGCCAAAGTATTTCCCCGGCTTTTTGATGGTCTCTTCGATTTCAAAGCATAGAAGACCTTTGTGCTTCACGCCAAAACTCGTTTTGTGTTCACCGAGATCGAAAACACCTATACATATCGCCTCGTAATATCCTGCTGGACATAACGGCGTATCTTTTTTAATGATAAACGGATCGCCTAACATTAATCCTCCTCCACTTTGAACCGATAGCTATCACTGACCTCGATTGCTCCGGCATCCTGAAGGACTTCGACGACTTCCTTCTGGTCTCTACCCTTGCAACCTTTATCGGCGTGATCGCCTACCATCTTTTTGATTGTCCCCATCCCGAATTTAGCGGCTTGCCATACCTGCTCAACGGAATAGCTTTTCAATAGAGTCTCCCGAACCAATGCGTCGTGGATCGTGCGCTTTGCTTGGGTCTTGAGTGTGAGATATTGCGGTGTCGATAGTTCGATACGAGCCTCTTCGCCCCGCTCAAGCTGGTCAAGTAGATACTGTTTCGCCTGCTCCTCGAACCGCACAATGAGATCGCCGATCAGTTTCGACATCGCCCAGAGCTTGTGGAAGTCCCCGGCGGCGATAACCTTTTGTAGGTCGAGATTATCCTTTTGACCGAACACTTCGATTGCCTGCCGGTTGTGCACCATTAGCGCCTCGCACTTGTACCGATTCCTGCACCATCGGCATTGTTCGCCGATAACATGGGGAGCGTCGCCGGCGAGATAAATATCGACCACCTCGTCGAGGTTGTTCATAAATTCGAAAGCCTGTTCCCGCACGATAGTGTGGGTAACAACCTCGTTGTACCGGAGATTGACCAGCGACATGTGCGCCACCGGGATATCCAGGTGTTTCAGGAGAATGAGCGTTGTATAGGTCAGCATCTGATTCCAGAACCCGACCGTTTTGTAGCCGGACTTCCAGTCGAGAATATTCACGTGCGCAGGCGCCGTCTCGCACACGGAATGCAAATCGACTGTACCCGAAATGAAATATTTCTTTCGAGAGAACTCGAAATGGCTTTCCGCCACCGGATTCAGGTACGCACCACGAAGGTCTTCCCATGCACCCGTGACTTTATGGAACAGCATTTCGAGATCGGCTTCCGGCACATCCCATTTCATCGCCACCTCCGATACGGACGCCGGATTGCCCATTGTGTAGAGTGCCGCCAGTTCGTGGATAGCATTGCCGAGATGTGCGGGTGTACCCGCCGTGCTAATCTTAAGCTCCGGCTCGTCCATCGAGTGCTGACATGCAAGGAACATCCCCATCGACGATGCACGTAGTGCGAGTGGACTACTTTGGTTCGGATTCATCGTTCACCGCCTCCCATGTGTCGTCGCAAGGCTCGCCGTTGTAAAGCATTTTCCCGTCATCCAAAAGCTCATAGCAGGCTTCAAACCCCCTAAGGTCAGGGCTACGAGTCATACAACTTTGACAATAAAGAGCGTCTATATCGTCCCATAGTGAAACCTTATCGCCAACCTTTACCTTCTCTTTGCAGATAGCACAAACGCCTTTGTAGTTCATGCCACCTCTCCCTGTCCGAGTATAAAGAAAATTTGCATTTCCTCTTGACCCGGAGTCGTTTCATCTGTATATTGAATACATACCTGGTTCATATAAGAACCTCCTTCTGTGTTGTCGGGGCTATTTCGGTAGCCCCGGTTTTATTTATTATCTATCTCGGTCATATCCTTTTGGCGTATCACTTCTGATATTGCTCGTTTCCATAAAGCCATTTTAATTTTTCTACCCCTTTAGCCAGATTGGTATCATAAATGTTGGATTGTTTTAATAGTTTCTGGATTTCTTTTCGCTCTCGTCGATATAGCTCTAATTCTTCTTGTTGACTTAGGGCATTCGCTTTATTCGTGTCCACTATTCCCCCTCAAATAGTTAAAGAATTTGTGTTGGAATTTCTCCGGTTCAGGTTGAACCGTTAGGTTCTCCAGAAGGGTGTCCTTGACTATTTTGTACACGGCGTATGGACAAATCGCATTCCGACGGAGATACCGATAGCTACCCTGACAACTCACGGGGAATACGCTCTGGAGCTTTTCGATCAGATTTGGACGATTCAAACCGGACAGAGTTATCGCCCCTGATATTTCGATTCGTGTCCACGGGAATATCACACCCGACATCGTTATGAATCGGGCTTTCTCTTGTGGACTGTCAACTTCGGCGGCGACCTTATCGGTATCTTTCAATCTAATCCCCTTGCATTGTGTAAGTTACGAGTTTTCAAAGTTTTGATGGTTATGCGTTCTCCATCGTACAGAGCCTAATATACGAATGTTCTTTAGGGTTGTCAAGAGCAAAGTGCGCTTTTTTTGAGATTGTTGAAAATAGTTTTTCATCGACTCTCCGCCCTTAATCTTTCTATCTCAGTTTTCTTCTCCGATGATTTATTTTCCAAGTCGCAAACTTCAGATTCGAGATGTTTGATTTTGTCCTGGACTATACGATCCATAGCAGTTTCATCTATAAATCCTCTTAGTTCTTCAGTTGTAATCTCTGAAAAACGTTTATATTTTAGCGGTGGAGATTCAAAGGAAGTTTTCTGATACAGGATATGATAGATTCTCGGCTCTTCATAATCAAAATCAAATTGTATTACCCTAAGATAACCCTTTTCATGCTTATGAAATTTCATATTATTTCCCCAAGTGCATTGATGATATTCTCTTTCAGATATTAGGAAACAAAGTTTTGGGCGATCTCCATTGTGGTCTAATATATAGCAATAATCATCTTGCTCTAACCCATCTAAAAACTTTTGTAGGATGAAAGTCTCATGTGGTAGCCAAAACGGTGCATTAGGGATAATGAGATGATAGCATAATATACCGGTTGCAGAATCTATCTTCTTACCGCTATCATAATATCGTCTCATATCCCTACCAAGTTGTTGGAATGCTATATTCATTTGTCGCCCTTCGGTTTTTTCTTGTTGAACTTCGATGTCTTGAAACACTCATCGCATAGGAAGTGTCCGGCTCTTCTCGGTGTAAATTCCTTACCGCAACGGCATGTCATTTTGCGGGATTTGGGCATTTGGGATTCAATCATGTCGCCTAAGCATACTTCTAAGAATGCAACGACTGCTGTTTTGCCGTTCATCACTATAGCGGAAAGCTATGGTTCAAATCGTTGATCCGGATATATTCTTTCGGTATTGTATCGCCATAGAATTCAATGCCATACATTCCATTTCTGCTATCCCCACCATAACGATTTACATCTACATCGGACATCTTCAGATTGGGGAAATCCTTTTTAGCCTCGTTGTAAAGGTCAACCAGAAACCACAGCGTTTGGGCGTATGTTCTGGTTGTGAATATGACACGATCTTGCCGTGAGCCATCATTAGGCGGACAGACGTATTTTTCTATCGTCATATCAATCCCCTTTCGAATGTTAGATATTTTCTCTTTTGCATATACTACACACGCCCCTCAGGGTTTCGACGAGTTCGCTTGCTCTTTTTATGGCATCGGGAGTCATAAGCGATATATGTGTCTTTTTTAACATATACAGTAACCAGTTAGATTTCAGATAATATGTTTTTTGCATATTCGCCGGACATTTGAAACTCTCATCGATTGATTCAATTCTCGAAATCTCGGCATCAATTACCGACTTTAGCTTTTCGTTGGCTATTAAATCCATCATTCCCTTTCGCAAGTTGCGAGCGCCCCCGTCCTCGAACAAGGGTTCTCTGTTAAGATTTTTGCTCTTCAAACAACTCCGGCATATACCATCGGACGAATTCCAGCCGGTTAATTTCCCAGCCCTTATTGAGCTTGCGGACGCCGGGAATAGACCCGCTCTCGCACAACTGGGCGACCGCCGATTGCGATTTACCCATCATGGTAGCTACTTCCTTTGTGCATAAGTTTTGCCATATCGGGAGACCGTCCCGAACTATGTCGGCAACCAGTGCCACCTGTATCGTCGTGACACGCCGTTCCTTGAGCTTCAGCTTGTCGTAGGTCGAATAGTCGTCTTTGAGCGACTTCGGCGAGTCTATGTGCATGTAGGGACACTGTGTGGTTATGTCATTCACCGGGACGGGGAACGAACCCTTTATCTCGATGCCATATAGATTCGCCGAGAATTGCGCTCGTGCGAGTGTTTCGGAGAATGCTGCGGATTTGTGTGAACTCATACTTTCCGCCTTCTGTTGCAGGCTTTCTTCTGGGGAAGACTGCCAAGTCTGTCGAGTTCTTTCGTCGAATCACCCGGTCTCGACTCGATCACCTTGACCTTCTGGTCCGTTGTCAATCCATCGTATTTGGATTGTCGGGCTTCGGCTTCTTTGCGCTTGCGCGTCTCGACCTCTTTGCGTGTCGCTGATTTAATTCTCTCTGCATTCATACAAACAATGCCTCCATCTCCCGTTCCATGCGGGGTATATTTACAGTTTTATCTCTTGGGAATAATTCCTCCGGTGCATAGTAACTTTTACAAAGTATGTACCGCTCCTTGTAGTTATCGCTTTTGAACGATTTACATATATTACATGAAATGCTTGCCACCTTGATAACAATTCCGTCCTTATCCACTACCCCGAACGGACAATCGGTTTCGAGAAATGCGTTGTTGAATATGTATTTAATCTTTGGCATCCGGTTCATCCTTTCGGGGTGTGGTATCGGGTAACTTAGTCGAGTAGGTGTCTTGCTCGCTCCATATCCTCGGTCTTGAACCGGACGATGAAACAACCCTCGTCGCTGGTGTTGTTCTTTTCGTTGCGTAACCATATTTGCTTTGAAGTGGCTACCACATCGTAGAGATCACGATATTTCGCCTTATCCGCAAACATCCTAATCTCGAACTCGGTGAATGGATTGTGCATACCTACTTCTACGATTTGCACAACAGCCGCGCCGTGTTTCTCAATCACTGTAAATTGCGGCTCTACCCGCTCGTATCCTGCCGCTATGGCGCCTTCCAGTGTGTTAAATGTGATTGGTCCCATGATTCCTCCCTTTAGTGTGTGTGTTGTTTTCGGTCTTCTGTCGGGTTTGCCCGAAAGATTGATTGTATCTCTGCTAAATCTCGAGGTAACGTCCGTCGAACCATTTGACAGTGAAGCCGTCGTAGACGTTCGCCAGTCTCGGATCGTCGAGAGCGCAAATACTACCGACGTTATCGACATCGGCGATAGACAGCACTTCGTAGCCGTTGGCATCATCGACATAAAGCCAGTTGTGTCCGTCTAAATGTCGAATGCGGATGTTCTCTATATTCACATAGTTCTGGTCGAGAACCGCGTACACCGTGCTATCGAGTTGATCCCAAAGTGTACTCAAATCGAACTTACTGTCGTCGAGTAGTTTATCCGCCGAGATGTTTTTTACTTCGCCTGCCATCATGCACCTATCTCTTTCTGGACATAGAAATCGCGCTTCTCATTGGAGACTTGTCGAATACCATCTATATCCCAAGTTATACCTTCTCCGACATAAGTAAATTTATCGTTATACGATTTGACTCCGACATCACAACATCCATCATAATAAACGATTTTGCCGGAATCCAATTTACATCTTTTTTGTGTTTCCATCGTGTCAGGCATCGGATACTTTGCCATAATTTCTATCTCCCTTCATTGTTAAAAATCGCTTGGGACGGACAGGACTCGAACCCGCACGGTAGGTATCGCATGGTGTGTGGGGGATTATGTTTATCCCTACCATCCCTGTCGGATTTACGACTGCTCTCGCCCATGCCAATCTGCGTCTACCTATTCCGCCACCGAGCCAACCGGATATTCAGTTTTCAATCTCTACTTACAATATACATACAACGAAGTCTAAAGTCAAGTCCTTTTTTAATATTTATTATTTTTTTTATCTTCTTAATATATCGGCACTTACGCAGATATGCCTTAATTATTCCATAAATATAAATTTCATGTGTTACCTTTTCGCCCGCAAAGCTCCGTAAGTATTACATGTCTATCTATATAAATACTACGCCGCCCCGGAGTGTAGGGCGGCGAAGTATCTCTATCCACTATAATGTGGGTGAGCTATTTTGTGTTGGCGGTTAGCCGAATATATTCTTTTGGAATGAAAGTGTGACGTAATAGCAGGATGACACTTTTGTCTTGCGGTCGAAATACGCCGCCGAGTATAGTCCCATGTCTAACTCGAGCCATCGCCAGAACACGCCGACATTGTACCCCGCGACGAAACAGAATCGGTCATGTATCTGTAGGTATCCAACTCCATGTCGTTTTGTGATCCGCCCGCCGAGGTCGCGCCAGAACATCGCCTCGTCCACATCTTCGTAGTACACGAAACCGTAGCGGGTGTCTTCGAGCGAACCACCACCCATGCCGATTGTCAGGTCGGGTGGTTTGTGTCCGACGGATTCGCCGACTTCGTTGTAGATCGTACTACCGATTATACCCGAAATAGTACCTGCATAGTTACCCGTGAATGATCCCATGAGTTCGGTTCGGACATCGATGTAGCCGAATGTTGTGAGACAGACGATTAGGAGTAGTAGTAGCTTTTTCATCTGTCGCCCCATTCATACCCCAACGAGACCGTCAAGCCAAGCCGGGTCTTCTCGCTTATCACAAGGCGAGGCGTCACCCAAATGCCCCAATCGTGGTCATCAGAGTTTCGATATCGCCAATCGCAATATAGAACAAATTCCAGACAATTACGTCCGCCGTTGAATTGCGGTCCTGCTCCAAACCATAGACCATCGCTACCGAACATTGATGTCATATTGACCGAGAAATATCTATCGACCGCCATCTCGAATCCAAATCGATGGAAGGCGAGAAAGAATACTCCGATGTCATTGACCATGCTGTGACTGTAAGAAAGCGCATAGGGAGTGCCATACCCGCCCCTAACCAGATTGATATATTCGAACTCCTCGTCTTCCGCAAACAGCGAGATGGTCAGGAGCAATAGCAATGCTACGATGATTAGTTTTTTCATCTGTTATCGACCATCTTGGACTTACCCTGAGTCCAGCTTATTACTTTGTTGAGACAGCTCGGGCAAAGGCATATCGAAACACGTCCGATTACGCCTTCCTTGACATTTTCTGTCGAACCGCATTTATCGCATTTCATTAGATCGCCTCCATGAATTTAATCGACCGGTTAATCCATCCGTCGAGGAAAACCGATTGTTTCGGTTTATTTCGCACGACCTTGAGATAGTATTCCAATCGATGTGTTACGAACGCATTCACAACCCGTGAATTCGCCTTCCGTATTCGCTTTGAAACAGCAAGTTTGGCGGCGATGATAGTCTTTGAACCGAGAATACCGTCGATAGCACCAGCATCGAAACCACGAATCGTCAAACTGCGTTGTAGCGCTCTCGTCGAATTACCTATCCCGGCGTTCACCGCAAAGTCGAAGAACGGCGACTGGATACATTCCGGTAGATCGAGTATCTTATATCGTTCAAAATACTCGGTCTCATAGAAATCTATCGCCATAGCGAGGGTGAACAATCTCATATCGTCGGCGTCCACATCGCCATCGTGATCGAGGTCGTAGTCGAGAATGCCGTCGCCATCCCTATCGATCTTAGCGACCGCCCGCTGTGAGATACCGCCCGCACCGGTAGCCAAACCCATATCGTCGGGATGGTTGACATAGCCGCCCTCGTGTCCGAGGACGGCTAAAATCATATTTTGAACTCGAGCGTCCATTAGGTTCGGCGTCCCTGTATGGCTTTCTTCACGGCTTTTTTCTTTGCCGAAACGGAGATTTTTCCGGCATCAAGTGCGGTCATGGTATCGCCGTCACTCTTGTTGCGGATCAGCAACACCATCTCCTTGAATGTCAAAGCAACGTCTCCGAATTCTTTACCCATATCCTTGATTTCTTTCCATACATTATCAATATAATCAGGATCGCCAACATTGACAGCTTTCCTAATTATATTGGCACCCACATCGAATAGGTCGCTGGACTCATCTACAAAATCGGCGGTTTTGAGCATAACCTTTTTGAGTTTGTTGCGTGTGTGTAATTGCCATCCGCCGAGCAGAACTGCAGCAATGGTCATAATCCATCCCCAGAATTTGCCAAGAGTTTTTACGGGTCCGGGCATTTCGACGTCGGACTTCGGTACACCTTTCTTGAGTATGTCGGATGCATCCACAGTGTTATCGCCACCAACAACATTATCGGTTCCCGCCATCGTCTCAGTGGCGATGAACGGCTTCGCAGTGACTGTTGCGGGTGCCAATACGGCACCGAGCACAAACAGTGCTATCAAAAATACGAGTGGAATGATTCTTTTCATCATGTCCTCCTTAGTTTATTTGTTATCGTCATTCGATAACTTTTTTTTGCTAAATATCTTTGCTATAATACACCAAATCTTATCATGTCGCAAGAAGAAAGCGATCACCGCAATAGCCGAGAGTACCAGTTTCCATATATGTTTCACGACAGTTTCCATAATCGCAAAATTGTACACCCTCTTTGGGACAACCTTTATCCGGGCATATTCTGCGCCATCGTTATCCCAATGTGAATCCACCTCGACTTTCATGCCATCTGGAATATGGACATACTCGTTCACAAAGCTCTTTTTCTCCGGGTGTTCTGGTTTATCGGCTAAAAGGATAGCCAGGAACACAACCGAGAGAAATATAATTATGGCTATTCCCCGTTTATTCATATTCTATGATTGTATCCAGCGGTTCAAGTTTCAGTACCCGGCGGATGCCGTCCACGATATAGACAGTAGAGTCGGGGATTATAGGACTTTTTTCGCCATAGCACACGATTTTCTGAAATCGTATCTCAACTTCCCCATCGACATACAATTGATTGTACGCCCGCACCGAGTCTTCCTCGCTTCCAGATGATTTATTGCCGTTGCCGGATAGCAAAACTGCCAACAGGGATAAACCCAGTAGCGTGATAATGATTCGTTTTTTCATATCTTGCTTTAGCTCCTTAATGTGAAATTATTTTTATATTTCTGACATAATAAGAGCCGTACGGCGCGTTATCCCAAGAATCCCGTTCGGCTGTTCCTACTTGTAGGTATCTATAATCGACTAATCCCCTTGCTGACGGTATATCGTTACGACCGAATTGACCGGAATCCCCGCCGACTGACTTTGGCATTCTAACCGTTCGGGCGGCGTCTGACCAAACATCTATTAATACACTGCAATCACCCGGAGCCGGTGCTGAAACTCTTGTCATTGTGCAATAGAAAACCGTTGTAGGAGTTGTATTAAATGTTAGATAAGTCGTTGCATAACTATGATGTCCAGAATATAATCGGATTTTATTAGATGTCAGCGTTACATCCGGTGTCCAATATACTATTGGTCCGAGTGTGCCGGAATTTGTAGTGCCGGGTGTATTGGAATATGCTAACAGTCCAAAAGCGTCAGCGGAATCGTCCCCGTGATTAGGGTCGGTTATCACAAACTCAAACTGTATTTCACCGTCCTCTGATAAATAATCGGCGGTTAAATCTTTATTGGCATACGACTCGGTGTGTTCGGTGTGAAAATCGGTTATCGTTAATTGATTCGATGTGATTGCATAATTACCTTCAGGGTCAACCGAGGTATAGGTTGTCAAATCTTCATAGGTAACAACTTCTAAATTTGAAGCGGTTGCTATAATCGTAACGCCTACGCCGCCGCCGAGTCCATTAATACCAAAGAAATACCTAAAATCCTTTTGAGCAGTAGCGTCAACATAAATCGTATCAACTAAAGTAGCTCTTGTAGAATCGCTATAAATATAGCAGGTATAGCGTCCTTTGCTTGAAGCCCCGCCATCATAATCTCTTGAGATAGTCAAGTAATAATCGGTACTAACTGTCAAGTTTCTATGTGTGGAACCGACATTATCAAAGTAATTATCAATTGTAATATCTAAATTTCCAGCCGTCCGCACTAAAGTAACACAAACAGCTTCGGAATTATCGTAGCCAAAGCGGGTTAATGTATTTATCACATTCGACATACCCCAAATACACATCCGGGCGCCGTTTTGAGACCCGCCAGATAGATTGACATCTATATTATGCACAAAATCACCATCGTAAAAACCAGCACCAGCGTCGCCATAAAGATAGATTGTTTCGTTCCTTGGGGCGGCGGTTATAACTACGCTATGCGTATCAATGGTTAATCGACTGCTATCGTCAACAACGGTATAGGTTGTATAGTCCTCTATGTCCCACGTGGACGGCGTTGGGGTCACGGATGGTATTAATCTCGACATTACGCCATCACCGGTCGAACCAATACGCCACATGTCCTGAGCAAATAGTCCGACGGCAAGGATAAGGATTGTCAGGACAATTGCCCTTACCTTAATCATCGTACTTCCCGTTGTACGCTGTTATAGTAACACTCGATGAAGTACTAACGCCTATGAGTATGAGTTTCCGAGTACGCCTGTCGATATTCTTTAGCGTTGCAACTATATCAGTAGGGAATATGTCTGGTTGTGCAGATAGATCGTTATTGTAGCACTCAATACGACCAGTCGTCACGATGACGATGCTACTTACACTATCGTAGTATCCAAACGGCACAACAAAAGAATCCGTGGCGCCAGCCGCAATTAGAAAAGTATCGGCGAACGTAACCCACGACGCTCCAAGGGTGTCCGACAAAGGACTCCAAAGCGTAGTATCGTCAAAGTAGAAGTCGGTTCTAAGTGTATCGCCGGTGTTCTTCCAGCCATCGATTGTGTAAATTGAGTCGATGCCCTTGTATTCGTACCGAGCACCCAAAGAGACACCCGCTAAAATGAGTATCAGGATGGCGATTGCGATTTTCGTTTTCATTATTTTCTCCTTTGTATTTATTTGTATTAATCTGATATTATTACAGTCATGTCAAAAGTTGCCGCCAAATCATCGGATAAATTTAGCATTCTTACTAATATACCGTCGTTGGCTCGCATTTCTCGTGGGGTTTCAAAATAGGTAATAAAAAAGTCCTTTGAACTACCGGAAGAATGGTTAAACATATTCGTGTGTGCGCCCGGTGTGTCCCGATAGACGACA
>Ga0222628_1000283_pt1 | contig 23535 bp, 18 predicted proteins | sample AntAcemetageno95_FD_179860 | JGI IMG/M metagenome (GOLD analysis project Ga0222628, IMG submission 179860) | Saline water microbial communities from Ace Lake, Antarctica - #95 | ecosystem: Environmental > Aquatic > Non-marine Saline and Alkaline > Saline | place: Antarctica: Ace Lake | collected...
AGTCACCTTTATTACTTAAAGAACCATAAAGTTCATTCATAGTTACCATATCAAATACAATATAATCTTCCAACATGGTCAATTGTGTATTGAAATCTGTATCTAAATTGTAAGAAGGTGATCTAAAAGAGATATTATCAGAATCAATTATATCAAATCTAATATCAACAATTTTTCTACCTAGATCAAATTCTCCATACACAATATATGTTACATCGTTATCTTCATCAGTATATTTGCCATAAAAAGTGTCACCTAAAGTATATTCACCATCACCAGAAATCATATGTTCACCAGCATATTCATACAATCCACCAAGGATAAAGACTCTTTCATATCCCATATAATCAAGCACATCTTTCAAATACCCGCTTCTAATACAACCATCATCATATAGAAATATTGCTTTATCTCGATCAAAAAGTCTTTCTAATTCTTGTTCTCTTAATATTTGGTCAGGATTAAATTCATAAGTGTCATTACGATTAAATGCTCGGTAATCCAAATAGTCAAAGAAAGGAATTATTTCAAAAGAATAAATGAAGCCTGCTCTGAATCTTGCCTCATAATTTCTTAAGTCTACATATTGAACATCATCTCTAAACATATAATCATCTAGATTTTCCATTGTGATTAAATCATCTGCTAAAATTATATCAACTTCAACAGTTTTATCTTCACAACCAGACACAAAAAACAAAACGACAAATAATGGTACAATAAGCCATCCTTTAATCATATTTACCGTCCTCCTTTTCAATGTAAATCGTATTATCTTTACATTTTATCATATATATATATTTTATTAAATATAATAATATATAATTAAGAAAAATATTGTTTATTTTTCAAAGCGTTTTTGTTATAATAATATACGTGATATTTTTATTAATACGAAAAGAGGTGAGCACAGTGACAACAGAGTCTTCAAGTATGAATAAGTTATTTGAAAAATGGATTTTAGACGCTGATGCCAAGCTAGATGAAAAAGATCTAGTAGGGAAAGTGAAAGCATATTTAGAATCTCAACACCCTGAGATTTGTGGTAAGTGTACACCATGCAGAGATGGTGTAGCTAAAATGGAAAAATTACTAGATAAATATTTAAATAATACCGCTACGATTAAAACCTTAAAAGAGTTAGAAGAATTAACTCATAACTTAAGAGCAAGTCGTTGTAGTGTAGGATTAGACATCGGAAAGAATATGGAAGTTGTTTTAGAAAAACATTATCATGTTCTTTATCAACCAGTGAAAAAGTACTAAGGAGGAAATTATGGCATCTATTACAATTAATGGAAATACTGTTAAAGTCAAAAATGGCACAACAATCCTTAATGCTGCAAAAGATATTGGAATCGAAATCCCAACATTATGTTTCATCAAAGAAATTAATGAAATTGGGTTTTGTAGAATATGCGTTGTAGAGGTTGAGGGTGAACAAGATTTAATATCAGCATGTAATACTGAAATTAAAAACGGAATGGTTATTGAAACCGATTCTGATAAAGTAATTGAATCAAGAGAAAATACATTACAACTTTTAGCAGCAAATCACCGATTTGACTGCTGGAGATGTCCAAAAGATGGAATTTGTGAGTTTTACGATCTTCTTAAGAAAAATGATATTCTCTTTGAAGAATTTGGACCAGGAATTGCCCGTAAGGATGATTTAATACTTGGTACAGGTATTTCAATGGATCAATCAAAATGTGTCTTATGCAAGAGATGTGTTGCTGTCTGCAATGATGTAGTAACCGCAAAAGTCTTGAAGTTTAGAGATGATGATGGAATGAATCCATTTGTTTCTCCAACTGTTGGACTCGCTTTTGATGAAACAGGATGTACATTCTGTGGGCAATGTGTCAAGGTGTGTCCTACAGGAACTCTATTTGAAACAGAGCATATAGCTTTGGTAGAAGAAATGATTAAGAACCCAAGCAAAACTGTAGTTGTACAGGTTTCTGATTCTGCAAAAGCAGGAATCGGTGAAGAATTTGGATTTGACATAGGTAAAACATTTGATGAAGTAGAAGGTAAAATGTTTAATGCATTTAGACTTCTTGGATTTGATGAAATTACCGATACAACTATTGGTGAAGACCTAATGATTTTAGAAGAAAGCCAAGAATTACTAGACAGATTAACTGAAGGAAAAACATTACCTCTCTTTAATTCAAGCTGCCCAGCAGCTGTTAGATATAGTGAATTATTTCATAGTGAGCATTTAGAAAAGTTATCAACTTCTAAATCTCCCCATGTAACGCAAGGAGTGTTAATTAAAAATCATTTTGCTAAAGAATATCTGAATAAAAAACCAAAAGATGTTTTTGTAGTTTCAATTATGCCTTGTATCGCTAAAAAATATGAGATTTCAAGACCTGAACTAGAAGTTGATTCAGTAAGAGATGTTGATGCTGTTTTAACGATTAGAGAAATTGCTAAAATGATAAAAAGAAAAGGATTTAACTTACCTGAGTTAAAACCATTTACTCCAGAAAGTAATTTCGCAAAAGAGACTTTATCTAAGGGAGTTAAATCTTCGAACACTTCAGAAACTGAAAAAGTTTTAAACGCTTTAAGCGATAAAGTTGATCATAAACCAGTAGCTGAAATTAAATTTAAAATAACTTATGGAAATGAAACAGAGATTTCTAAAGGAATTATTAAAGAAGCTACTGTTGTGATTGGAACACATAAACTAAATGTAGCGATTGCATCTGGTGGTAATGCCATGAAAGAAATGTACAATCGTTTAGATACAGGTAAAAAGAAGTATCATTATGTTGAATTTTTAAGTTGTGGTGGAGGTTGTTTAAACGGTGGCGGAATGCCAATCGAAATAGATCTTCCAATGCATGATATAATTAAAAAAAGAGAATCTTTACAGTTTCTTAAAGACAGTGAATTACCACTAAGAATACCTGGGGAAAACAAAGCAGTATTAAAAGTATACGAGAAATTCCTAACAAGTGAAAACAGCGAGGCCTCTCATAAATACTGCCATACACACTTTTCTAAAAAAGAGTATCGAAATGAATAAGAAGGTGAAATTATGATTACCGAATATAGAACTTTTCTTAGCCCTAAAAAAATATATCTTCCTTTAACTGATAGCGATTCAAAAATCGCAAACTTAGCAGTTGAAGAAGGAGATAAAGTACTAGTTGGGCAAGTAGTCGCTCATAAATTTAATGGGAAGGCTAAAACACCTATCTTATCTACAGTTAGTGGTACTGTAGTAGGATTTGAAGAAAAAACTGATCGTTACTCGAAAACAGTGGATCACATCGTTATTGAAAATGATCTATTAAATGAAAGCATCGATTTAGTAAATTTTAAAGACAAAGCAGCAAAACTTCAACCAAGACATTTTCCTAAAAATGTTACAACATACAAAGATAATATTTCAACAGCTCAAGTTAGAAATCAACTTGCTGGTTTAGGAATTGATAAGATATCAATAGATGGACTATATACTGATATCTCATTTAGTGGAGCATCAAAACATATTGTATTAAACGCAGTATTCACTAATGAACCATTTATATCTACAGATTATGATTTAGTTACTCAAAATGCTGAAGATATAGCTGATGGTATTTGTTTGCTAGGTATAGCTGCAGATACAAAATCATTAACTGTAATAGTTGATCGTTTTATGCCAGCTGAAGCATTAGAAGAACTTGGAAAAGCAATCGTAGATAAAGACATCGAATTAATTACAATCGATGCCAAAAAAGTAAATGCTTGGGATTACAAAATTATTAAGAAACTTGTTAAAAAGGATTTAAATATTAACTTATTAGAAGATGGAGTTTTTTATTCAAGTATCCAAACAGCATTGATGGTTCATAACGCAGTTAGAACAGGAATACCTATTGTGAATAGACAAGTGACAATCACAGGCGATGGACTAAAGGTTAACGCTGTATACGATGTTAGAATAGGGACACTATTTTCAGATTTAGTTAATGATTTAGAAGGGTACCATGACATTGAAAACATGAACCTTCATATTGGGTCTTTCTTAACAGGTATTCAACTTGAAAGTGATGACTTTGCTATTACACAAACAGTTGATTCAATCAATGTTTCAGAATACCGCGAAGTGGAAGAAGATGTATGTATTAAATGTGGAGACTGTAATGACATTTGTCCTGCAGGAATATTACCACAAAATATAATGGACGCAGAACTTAGAAATGTGAATTCAAGAATTGTTGATTTAAATACTCATTTATGTGTTGAATGTGGGCTTTGTACTTATGCCTGTCCTTCAAAAATAAATGTAATGGAATGGGTACGACGTGCTAAACGTCGTGTCGGATAGGGGTGAGATGATGAACTTTACTACAAAGAAACCACCTATCGTGATGAATTCACAAAGAACATATAAAAGATCATTTACGCTTCACTTTGTATTAATTGTTGTAGCAGTAGCTGCAATAATCTTAAAAGCATTTACAGTAGTGCCAGATGATGCAACATATACAGCCCTAGACCAAGCATTCAAAGTATTTTTAATGCTTGTGACTGGTGCTTTTGTATCATTGATAATTGAATTGTTTTACTCATTATCTGAAGGTACTACAAACAAATTTAATAACTATAAAGGTTTTGTAGATCCAATAAATACTGGATTACTTATTGCCTTATTATTACCAACAGTTACACCTATTTATGTACTTGTACTTGCAGTAGCAGTTGGTGTTTATGCTGGTAAAATTGTATTTGGTGGATATGGATATTACATCTTTAATCCAGCACTTGTTGGAGTATTATTTGCTAATTTATCATTTTCATCTCAGTTAGCAGTTACAGATACTCCATTAAGGTTATTAAAAAGAGCATTAAATGGAGAAACATTCCAAATTAATAATTTAACAGAATTAATTTTAGGTAACTATGAAGCACTAGCTATTGGGACAACAAGTCTTATATTGCTAGTATTTGCATTTGCTTACTTGTGTGTAACAAGAGTTATTGATTTAAGAATATCGGGAACGTTTTTATTAACTATTCTGGTAATGTCATTTGGAATTGGATTCATTAATTTCTATGTTTCAGGAGACATGAGTGGAGTACTTGGTTATACATTAATCAATATGATTACTGGGTTTACAATGTTTGCTGCTGTGTTCTTAATAAGTGAACCGGTATCAAGCCCAACCTCCAGAGAAACCAAAATGATCTATGCTGTTGTTGTTGCAGTTTTAGCAATGACTGTAAGAACACTAGGCCAAGAAACAGAAGGAATCATATTTGCTATCTTATTTGGTAATATGATTACACCATTTATTAATAGAACAGTTAAAAGAAGTAATGATAAAACGCTTATTAAAACTAGTATATACTTAGTTTTAGCAGTATTATTTATTACTGTTTTCTTAGGGTATATCTTGCAAAACAATTTAAGTGATGTATTCACTTATATTGGAGGTGTACTTCTGTGAATCATTTAAGAATAATATTAACATTAACAATTGTTGTATTAATATCTTCAGTAGCAGTATATTTTGTTGAAGGAGTTACTACTCCAATAATTGAGGAATACAATGAGAAGCAAGGTAACCTTGCTAAGTATGATATTTTACCGGGTTATGATGGAACGTTCATCGACGTTACAGCTGATTATGATTTAACGGATACTCCAATTGTAAAAATGGAGATGGCAGGTGACCAAACAGTATTTTATACTGTATCGTTTGGTGGATATAATCCAGGTATTACAGTCTTAGTTGGATTTGATTTAACATCCAATAATATTGTTGGATTTAGAGTTATCGAACAAAATGAAACACAGGGTCTCGGATCGGTTATTACTGAAGAAGAATTTCAAGCTCAGTTTAACAATCTAAATCCTAGTGAAATAGATGGAATAGCAGGAACAACAGCTATGGTAACTTTAGGTGCAGTTAAAGGTGCATTAAGAAAAGTTGCAGTATTCCATAGCGTAGAATTCGAGGGTGCTGTCGTTGAAACACCTGAAGAAAGACTACTTAGATTAAAACAAGAAATTTCAGAAGATGGTGCAACATTCACTGATGTAACATCTGATTATGATGTAACAGGGTCTTCAATTACTAAAGTTGAAGAATCAAACGGAAACTCAATTGTTTATACAGTTGGATTTGACGGATATAATCCTGGTGTTGTTTATGTAGTAGCATTTGATTTAACAACTCATGATATAAACGGATTTAGAGTTGTTGAACAATTTGAAACTGATGGACTTGGAGCAGTAATTATAGACCCAGTATTCCAAGCTCAATTTGATGATTTAGCACAAGACTCTATTGACGATGTAGCAGGAACAACTGCAGTTATTACTCTTGGTGCTTTAAAAACTTCAATAAGCGATGTAGTAGATTTCCATAAAGCTAATATTGAAGGAACACATGTTGAGACTTACTTAGAAATGGTTATTAGATATAAAAATGAAATTACTGTAGATGATGCTGTAATTACCGATGTATCTGATGCTAATGATCTTATTAGCAGTTCAATTATAAAAGTTGAATTAGCAAGTGATGGAACAACTGACGTTGCTGTAATCTACGATGTTGAATTTGTAGGATACAACGAAACAGATGTTGTCGAATATCTTATCTCATTTGATTTAATAACTAATGATATATTAGGATTTAGAGTGCTTTATCAAAATGAAACACCAGGTTATGGATCTGCAATTGAAGAAGATAGTTATTACGAACAATTCGTTGATATGCCTCAACTAGATGCATTCGATGGAGATATCGATGATATAGCTGGAACTTCAGGTGCACCAGTAACTATGGGAGCATTTAAAAACTCATTAACTGAAGTAGTTGCTTTCCATCAAACTGTATTCCAAGGAATGATAGTTGAAACTGATGGAGAAAGACTAGATAGACTTTGGACTGAATTATTCCCAGAAGCTACAACATTTACAAAAGTAACAAGAGATTATCCCGCCAATTATGATATTGAAGAATTCTATGAAGCATATAATGGAGCTACTTATTTAGGAAACCTTTACCATGTTAAGGCAGTAGGAGCAAGTTATAGTGAAGAAACATATATTGAGTTCTTCCTAGGAATTGCAGAAGACAATACTTTCACAGGCCTTAAAATGTGGGATGACAATGAAACACCAGGTAAAGCTGCTCCGTTCTACTTAGTGGAATATGGAGATACATACACTGGAGATGATATTGAAGCCGCTTATACAATTGATGATGTAGCTGGTTCAACAATTACAAATAATGCTTTACAAGCTGCCTCTTTGTCAATTGCACAATATCATGTAGAAGTTTATGAAGGGCGACAATTTGCAAGACCTGCTAATGTTGAAGCATTAGATGCTCATCTATTAGAAGCTTTCCCTACAGCTGATTCGTTTAATAGTGTTTATTTAGATTATGTATATGATGAAAATATATATAATTTATATGAAGCATTGGATGGAACAGGAACTGTAATAGGATATGTATATTATGGACACTCAAGTGGAAATAACGGAACAATTGAGTTTACTTGGGGTGTCGATTTAACAAACACAACAATGCAACTTGTTATCACTGAAGATGAAGAAACCTGGGCCCTTGCAGAAGATTATTCAAATTATAATGGATCTGCAGGATATTTCCCTGATACTCCATGGTTAGATAATTTTGAAGGGGCTTCACTAACAGATTTACTTACTACTCAAATTGACTCTATTGCTGGAGTTACAGTAACTACAGCAGGAATGAGAGACGTATTAGAAAAAATAGCACAGTACCATATTGATGAATCAGTAGGAGGTGCAGGGTAATGGCTAGAAAAGAAAAAACAATCAAAGAAATATTTACTAACGGATTCTTTAAACAAAACCCTATATTCGTCCAATTCCTAGGAATGTGTCCAACACTTGCAGTAACAAAAAGTGTTGAGAGTGCACTGGGAATGGGTGCTGGAGTAGTATTTGTATTAGTAATGTCAAATATCGCAGTATCATTAATCAGAAATTACGTACCTAAAGAAGTAAGAATTCCGATTTATATCGTAATTATTGCCTCACTAGTTACAGTATTAGAAATGTTTATGAAAGCATACGTACCAGATCTTGCTGCTTCACTTGGAACATTCTTAAGCTTAATCGTTGTAAACTGTTTAATACTCGGTAGAGCTGAAGCATTCGCTTCTAAGAACGGTCCCTTAAAATCGGCAGCTGATGGGCTAGGTATGGCACTAGGATTTACTGGAGGTATTGTGTTAATTGCATTCTTCCGTGAATTGCTTGGAGCAGGTTCATTAACATTATGGGGAGATATAGGTATTAATCTTATCCCAGAACAATATCAAATTAGTATCTTAGTTCAAGCTTCAGGAGCATTTTTAGTATTTGGGATCTTAGTAGCCCAAATTAATAAAATTAAAATCTCCAAAGAACAAAGAAATGAGGTGATCTAAGATGGAGTATATCGCAATCGCCTTTGGTGCAATATTTGTTAATAATGTTATCTTAAATCAGTTTTATGGACTATGTCCTTTCCTTGGAGTATCTACTAAAAAGAGTAGTGCACTCTCAATGGGGATGGCAGTTACATTCGTAATTACTTTGTCAACAATGATTGCTTTTGTAATTTATAAATATGTACTTGTACCTTACGAAATAACGTACTTATCAACAATTGTCTTCATCTTAGTAATCGCATCATTTGTACAACTTGTTGAAATGGTTATTAAAAGATTTAGTGCATCATTATATACTGCACTTGGAGTTTATTTACCATTAATTACAACGAACTGTGCTGTACTTGGTGTTGCAATCGATATTACAGTAAACAGTAATAAAATATTTGATACAGCTACTCCAACGTTTATGATGGTTACAATTTACGCTATTGGTATCTCACTTGGTTATGCACTTGTAATTTTCTTGTTCTCAGCAATAAGAGAAGAAATGGATGCTTATCCAATTAAAAGAAATTGGCAAGGAATTCCTATTGCCTTAATCACAGCCTTTATCATGGCAATGATTTTCTTTGGATTTGGAGGTATTGTTTAATGGTTGTCGTAATTATTTTAGCAGTAGTAGTTTCAGTAGTGCTCGCAGCATTACTCTCGCTATCCTCTGTATTTCTTCATGTTGATGAAGACCCTAGACTTCAAGATGTTGTCGATCTTCTTCCTAATCAAAATTGTGGGTTATGTGGTAACCCTGGATGCAAAGCAATGGCTCAAGCTATTCTTAATGAAGATGCTAAGCTGTCGCAATGTAAACCAGGTAATCAAGAAATGAGAGAAGACATCCGTGATTATTTAGCAGAACATGCAGATGAAGCAGGAGAGTTTGTAAAAGTTAAAATGTAATATTAAAGGAGTGCAAAATTATGCACTCCTTTTTATATGGAAATTGTTATAAAAAAAGGAATCAAGATTAAAAACCTTGATTCCTTAATATTATATATTTTTTAAATATTATGAAGCAGGCATTGCTTGAGTTAATGCATCTTCTAAAGCAGTTTGGAATCCTTCAACTCCGATTGTAACACCAGCAACATCATCAATTACTTCTTGATCAGTTACAACGAATTTTTGATGATCTCCATCAGCAGCCATAGCCCAATCAGCGTCCCAACCTTGTGCAACAACTATTGCAGCTGCCATTTCATTGGCTTGTTCGAACCATTCAAGAGTAGAAGCACTGTAAGCTGCCATGTGGTAATCAAATCCAAGAATTTGTTTAGTAGTTGCAGGGTTATAAACTAATACCCCACCAGCAGTATCGCATTCAGCTGTTTCATCGATTTCAGTATCAATAACACCTTCAATTGAACAACCATTTACAGAAGCATAGGCTGCATCAAAAAATACGCTAGTGATTCCGCCGCCTTGTCCAATAACAACTGTTGCAGTGTATAATCCATCTGAGAATCCGAAGTAAGTACCAGGAGTGTAATCTCCTAAAACAGAAACTTCATTCATGTATGTACCGTCTCCGGCAACTAAGTTAGCGCCAGTGTAAGAACCAATACCACCAACATTAATTACGTTTGTGTATCCAAGTGATTCAAGTGCAGCCATAACGTATCCAGCTCTTGTTCCACTACCACACATTAAGAAGACAGTTTTATCTTCATTAAATAATGCACGTAATGCACCTTGACTCATAATGTCTTCGGCAGCAAAATCCCAATTCTTATCAGTTCTAACTAATAGATTAGTTTTTTCTAAATAATCAAAGAAAGGAATCATTTCAAATCCTGCGATATATCCAGAATTCATTTTATCATCAAAATCTCTTAAATCAACATATTGAACATCACTTCTACCTAAATACATATCAATGTTTGTCATATCTACAACAGCAGGTAAAGGTAATTGTACTTCTAAGTTGTAAGAACCGTCTCCGGCACCTAAGTTAGAACCAGTATAAGAACCAATTCCACCAACATTTAATACGTCTGTATATCCAAGTGATTCAAGTGCAGCCATAACGTATCCAGCTCTTGTTCCACTACCACACATCAAGAAGACAGTTTTATCTTCACTAAATAATGCACGTAAAGCACCTTGACTTAAGATGTCTTCAGCAGCAAAATCCCAATTTGAATCAGTTCTAACTAAGATTCCTGTTTTTTCTAAGTAATCAAAGAAAGGAATCATTTCAAATCCAGCAATGTAACCAGCGCTCATTTTGTCATCAAAATTTCTTAAATCAATGTATTGCACGTCAGGTCTTCCTAGAAAATCATCAATAGTTGACATATCAACAACTGCAGGGATAACAGGTAATTCTTCTTCGACGTAAACAATTACTTCTTTGTCGCGATCAACATATTCTATAACAGGTACTTCTACTTCTTTAGTACAACCAGTTAAAGTAACTGTTAACAGTAAACCAACAACTAAAATTAAAATCTTTTTCATTTTTTTTCCTCCTAATTTATATTTCTATTTCCTTTAATATTATAATCTTTTAAGAGAGTATTGTCAAACAAAACCATAACTATAAAGCCTTTAATGTGGCTATTTTTTACCGTTCGTATACAAACAAAAACTATATAAACATAGTTTGTGCATTAACAATAATTGCTTAGTTCTTCTATCAATTATAAGCTATGATAGTAGTAATGCTATTCTGTAAGATTATATTTTTTAATTAAGCAAATTATTCTATCAGAAAATATCATTTATGATATAATAGATACAGACATATTAAAAGGTGATTAAATTGAAAAAATCTGATTACATACTAATAATCGTAATTGCAGCTATCTCTTTACTCGCATATCTCTTAATGCGACAGTTTTTGAATTCAACGAATGTAGAAGATGGAACTGCGACAGTATACTATAAAGATACCCCGATTTTAGAAATCTACTTAATCGATGGGACTTACGATATTATTGACGCAAGTAGTGTTGTTAGTATTGATGAAGATGAGTTTTTATACACCGTTACCGGAGTTAACGGTGATGTAGTAATTGAATATAGTAATAATAAAGTTAGAGTCATAGAGGAAATATCGCCAAAACACATTTGCCGCATCCAAGGATGGAGTTCTAGTCCTTTAATGCCAATCACTTGTCTTCCAAATAATATCGTAATAATTATTGAAGCAGAAAAAGATGATGATGCACCAGATGACATAACTGGTTAGGAGAAAAAGATGGATATAACAACTTTGAATATAATTGAAATATTTTTGTTCTTTGTAACTTTTCCATTTGTATTTCAAGCTTTTAATGCTTTTGATACATCTAGGATTTTTAAAAAAGGATATATATGGCAAATCCAGATTATCTATATTTTTAGTTCTGTAATATTTACTTATTTATTTGTGAAAGCAATTGTAAATTTAATTCAAATTTCAGCAAATATATTTTCATAAGAAAAAAGGAAACAATTTGTTTCCTTTTTTCTTATTTAACTATTCGTAAATATCATAACTACCCTTAATATCAATTGAAGCATTTCCTTTTGATAAATTCGTGATTTTAGTTTTAAAGCTCTCTAGTGAAACAGTTTTTAATATGATAGAGTAAGTTACTGACTCTTCATAAGTTGTATTTTGTAACTTGAAATGATCTCGGATATACTTTTCAACATTACCAATTTGATTGAAATCAACAGTTACTAGTAACTCCGTATAGTTTTCTAAATAGGTAAACTTAGCTAATGTTATCGTATTTGCGGTGCTTTTTGTATATGCTCTAACCAAACCACCAGCACCAAGTTTAATCCCACCAAAGTATCTAATAGTAACACTTAACACATTCGTTAGATCATGCTTTTTTAACACTTCAATCATTGGATAACCAGCTGTTTTACTTGGTTCTCCATCATCGCTATATTTTTGAATTTCTTGATTTTTACCAATGATGTATGCAAAACAATGATGATTTGCATCATTGTATTTTTTTTTCAGAATATCTAGTTTTTCATTTGCATCTTCAACACTCTTCACAGGCATCAAATAATTAATGAATGTACTTTTCTTTATTACTATCTCAATAGATACTTCTTTTTTAATACTTTTCATTTAAATCACCAAAACAAGTATAACATATCACTAAGTATTGTAAAATATATTCTTATATGGTGGAAAAAAGTTGATATATATAGTATAATTTCTTTGGTGATTTAGATGGATAAACAATCAATTATAGGAAGAAATATTATACGTAAATTAAAAGAGGCAGGTTTCGTCTCTTATTTCGTCGGCGGTTATGTTCGTGATAAGTTACTTAAAATAAAGTCTTCGGATATTGATATAACAACAAGTGCTACTCCAGAAGAAGTTATTGCTCTATTTGATAATGTAAAAGAAACTGGAAAAAAGTATGGTAGTGTTACTGTTATTGAAGAAGATTTAAAATATGAGGTAACAACATTTAGAAGTGATGGAACTTACCTTGATAACAGAAGACCTAGTGAAGTAAAGTTTTCTCCAAAAATTGAAGATGATCTTTCAAGAAGAGATTTTACAATTAATGCAATTATTATGGATGAGGAAGACAACATCACAGACTTATTTGGTTCTGTTGAAGACTTGAACAATAGAATAATAAAGACGATAAATAATCCCATTGATAGATTCAATGAAGATTCTTTAAGAATGCTTAGAGCAATCAGATTTGTCAGTAAGTTAGGGTTTGAGATTGAAGAAAAAACTTATTCAGCAATGAAAGATTTATCACACTTAGTTAAGAATATATCTATTGAAAGAGTAATGGTGGAATTAGATAAAACTTTTAGAGGAAAATATCGTAATAAAGCTCTGAAATATCTTATAAATTCAGGGATGGACAAACAATTATATGGTCTTAGTTCAGGGATTAACTTTATAAGTGATCTTCAGATAGAGTTATATCCATTAGAAGTGTTTATCATTTGTTTTATTTTAGAAGATATAGATGATATTTGGCGTTTTTCAAATAAAGATATCAGATTAATTAGACAAGTAATGGATTTACATGAAGTAACGAAAGAAGATATTTTTAATAAGTTTATAGTATATGTGAATGGACTTGAGACATGTCTTCTTGCAAATAAGATTAATATCGTACTTGGATATCACGACCAAGAAATGCTAATTAGAAAATTGGACGAAGAACTACCTATAAAAGATGTTTGTGATTTGAAATTTAAAGGACAAGACATTATCTGGCTAACAGAATTAAGAAAAAAATCTTGGATTGGTCGAATCGTTGATGATTTAAAATACAATGTAATTATGGGAACTCTTCCTAATGATTACGATATTTTGAAAGAGTATGCTTTAGAAAAAGTACAAGAACTAATACTAGAAATGGGAGATACACATGAGTAAATTTTATTCTTATTTAGATGATTTCAATCAAATTACGATTATCGTTCCTTTAAGGTATCGTAATGATTTTTCAGAATATTTTAAAGCTATTGGAAATGACGAAGAAATTGATCTAGAAATAATATCAAGTGAATTACTGGGTGAAGAAAGAAAATATGTGACACGTTTTGATGGTTATATTTTACTTAATCATTCTTATTTTATCTATGATGACAATAACGAAACAAGTGAATTATTCACTGGTAAAATAGTTAGAACTGAATTATTTGATGATATTTATTATTATGAACAATCTGATTTAGGATCAAGTTATAGACGAGACAGAACGAAATTTAAAATTTGGACACCAACTGCCAAATATATGAAATTAGAGCTTACTGACAAACAAGGCACTACTGAAATCATCGATATGGAATATGATAATCAAGGTGTCTGGTATCTTAGGCTTTTAGGAAACTACGAAGGATTTAAATATCGTTATATCTCTTATGTAAATGGTAAACAACATTTTTTAACTGATCCATTTGGAAGAAGCAGTTCTTCAAATGCTTTATATAGTTATGTAATTGATACTTCAAAATTATATAAGATGGTTCATCAAAGACCTAAATTTAGTGGAATTATGACTGACGCAGTTATTTATGAATCTCATGTTAGAGACTTTACTATTAGTGACTCAATAAACGTTAAATATCCAGGAAAATATAAAAGTTTTACAGAGAAGAACTTGTTAACAAAAAAAGGAAATAGTGCTGGTGTTGATTATCTTAGTGATTTAGGAATAACCCATGTTCAACTTCTTCCAGTTTTTGATTTTGGTGGAGTAGATGAAAACAATCCAGACAAACTATATAACTGGGGATACAACCCTGAACAGTTTAATGTTCCTGAAGGATGGTTTAGCACAGACCCTAATGATCCTTATGCAAGAATAAATGAGCTTAAAGAGTTAATTGATAATTTACATAAACATAATATAAGAGTGGTTATGGATGTTGTTTTTAATCACATATATGATATTGATAAGTTCCCATTTGAAAAGATAATTCCAGGTTATGCTTATCGTTTCGATAACCGTGGACTACTAACAAACTCAAGTGGATGTGATACAGATATGGCTACTGAAAGAAGAATGGTTAGAAAATTTGTTATTGATTCAATAATGTATTGGGCGAAAGAATATAAAATTGATGGGTTTAGATTTGATTTAATGGGATTAATTGATATTAAAACAATGAATACCTTAAGACAAAAGTTGGATCGATTCAGAAGTGATATAATTGTGTATGGTGAAGGATGGAAAATGCCAACATCAATTGGATATGAAAAGACCGCACATATGTATAATAAGAATCTTCTATTCAACATTGGACATTTCAATGATAAAACGCGCGAATGTATTAAAGGAGCAACGTTTGATGTGAAACAAAAAGGCTATGCATTAGGATCTCTTGCAAAACTTGATTGTATAAAAAACATTGTGCTAGGGAGTTCACAAAATAAGTTCTTGTTTAGATACCCAACACAATCAATTAATTATGTTGAGTGCCATGATAATAATACCTTCTTTGATAAAGCAAGTGCAGCATTAAAAGGAAACGACATTAGTGAAATAAAGAAAAGACAAAGACTAGCAACATCACTAATTATCTTGTCTCAAGGTGTTCCATTTATTCACTCAGGACAAGAATTCTACCGTAGTAAAAAGGGTGTTGAAAACTCATATAAATCAAATGATGAAATAAATCAAATTAATTGGGATTTAGTTGATGAGAATCTTAGTGATATTGAATATATCAAAGAATTATTAAGAATAAGAAAAAAATACGATTTATTTAGATTAACTGCCCCATCAAAAATTAGAGATTTCGTAAAAGTTAATATCAATGAATATGGAACAATTTTATACAAACTAAAAGACACAGAAAACGATTTAATTGTAATCTTTAAAAATAGTTTCTCCGAAGAGACATTTGAATTTGATGGTCGACATACATTAATATTTGATGGAGAAGCAAGATCAAGAAAAATAGTAACAAAATTAGTTGTTAAAGACATAACAACATATATACTGAAAAGGAAATAGGTGATTAATTTGGAAAATGAATTTTATGCCAAAGTGATATCAAATAATGAAACATCATATGACACGAACACAGTTAGTGTTTTAACTGAAGGCAATACAAGATTAACAATGAGAATTAAAAAAGATGAAAAACTACAATTAAATGGTGTATTCTATTTTGAAGTTGAAGAAATTATCTTTAATGAAAATCCTCAGTTTCTGATTACTTCTTATGAAAACATCGACTCAAAAGAAATTGAACTAGAAAAAAGGCATGCGCTAATGACTTGTTTCTATGATTATGCTCCACTTCCAATAAGTGAAATAAAAGCAATTGTAGAATCATATTTAAATAAAATTCAAAATACAGTAATTAAGGATATTGTGATGTATCTATATGAAGCACGAAAAAAAGAATTCTATTTATACCCTGCAGCAACGAAACTTCATCATGCTTATATTAGTGGATTAAGTTATCACACTTCAACAATGCTAAAATTGATTGATGGATTCAAAGAAACATATCCATTCTTGAATGAAGATTTACTAATCGCAGGAGTATTCTTACACGATATCTGCAAAGTTAAAGAATTATCAAACTATGCTGGACCTGAATATACAAAAGAAGGAAAACTTCTTGGCCATATCACAATGGGTGTAAAAGCTATTGAGATAACAGCACTAGAACTCGGACATGTGAATACAGAAGAAAAGATGTTGCTAGAACATATGGTTTTATCTCATCATTATTATGGTAACTATGGTTCTCCAAAGAAACCAAATATTCCTGAAGCGCTAATTCTGCATTTCATTGATAACATTGATTCAAAAATGACTGCTTTATCTGATGCTCTAGACACAACTACTCCTGGAGAGTTCACTCAGCCTATTAGTGTCTTGGATAGAGAAAGATATTACAAAACGAAAATTTAAAAACATTAAAAAAACATAAAAAAAACATAAAAAAAAGTCCTAATTTCTTAGGACTTTTTAAATATTATTCAGGAACAACAAATTCACTTGGGAAATTAATACCGTATAATGCTCCCAATATAAGTTCTAACATTGTTTCATGTTCAGCATCATTTGTTGCATACACAGGATTACTATTTAGCATGTAATCAAGTGTTACAATACTGTAACCAGTTTGTGAGAAATAAGCCGAGAATATACTTGAATAGTAATTCTCAAGAGCTGTGTAAACACTTTTTGGTAATAATTCTTCAGCTTGAGTTACTTGGATATCAGCATATTCAATTTTGTTATAAATATCAAATTGTGATTCAGAAGGTACAATTGTACTTCCTTCAGACCCATCAGTAAATCCAACAGCACCTGCAGCATCTAAAACAGCAGTTGGTTGTTCGAAAGCATCACCTTTAGTAGCAACTATTAAATGTAATCCGAAATCACTTTGAGTTAATCTGTCATCAACAAATTCTGTTAGACCAAGATTTTGTGTTTCATTGTAATCATCATAAATACGTTTTAATGAAGTTTTAAATGCTTCATCTAATGTTACTGAATTTAAGTGGTTCAATGTATAAATTGGCTCACCTTCAGAATCACTGATACTCAATGTTTCTGTCATGATATTGAACCCGTAAGATTTAAATTCTGCCCATTCATTCAGAGGGTCGTCATTTAAACCATTGTTATATTCTTCTATAATTGAAGATAATGACATATCATCATTATTATATTTATCTAAAATCAAATCTTCGAATGCTTTTTTCAATGCAGTATATTCTGTTAATTCAGATGCATCAAAACTAGAAATTAAATCAGCAAAATCATCAGGCATGAAGTTTTTATCAAAATCAACATAAAGTAAAGCATGTACAACTCCTAAACTGAAATAATTATCTGCTTGATTTTGCATGTAAGGAAGTACACTATCATAACTTAATGTATCAATTATGAAAGAAGGTTGTAAATTTCCAACTATATAGATATTCTCAAGCACTTGAGCTTCATTTGTTGAACCAAAAGCTAATAATAAGAATTCTTCCCAAGTATAAGTTGCTGAACTAAATCCGTATGAAGTAAATCCATTATTTGCAAATGTTGATTTCATAGTTCTTAGATCATTACGATGATTAATCATCTCATCTGAATTATTTTTTAAATAATCTCTACTTGTCCCGTAAACTTCTTCGTATTCATCACTTAAGATTAATCTTTTTATTTTTGCAACTTCTGCACTATAGAAAGTCCCAACTCTACGTTCCATATAATCATATAACATATCTGCAGTAATATCTAAATCACCAAATCTGGCAATTAGAGTTTTACTTCCATTATTGTCATAAGTAATTTGTGAAGTATACTCGTATTGTAATTTCATGCCTGGATCAAATAATTCTAATCCAACTTCTTCACGTTTTTCACTCATAAGCCTTGCAACTACATCATCAGTTATATAAAGAGCAACCATTTCATCTCTAAGTTCAGCTAGTCTATCAGCTGGAACATCAGCAAATGGTAAAGCTGGTTCTTCACTAATTTTGTAAACTAACATTGATACATCTCCAAATGTTTGGAAATTATAAGAGAAAGGAATAGTTTCTTCATTTTCTAAATCTAAAGTAGTAAAGATATAGTTAGCTAAATCAACATTAGGATTTCCAGTAGTGAGGTCTCCTATCATTTCTTCTCTATTAAAAGTAGCTATATCACTATAATCACTACAAAAGTCTTCTTTTGAAATATCTAAAGGGAGACTATCCATCCAAGGATTCATGTAGTTATATAACTCTACATATTTACTAAATACTTCTTTATCAGTTAATTGGTAAGTGTTTAAAGCCGTAAATTGATCAGTCGGGATTGTAGAAATATCTTCAGTCCCATGATATTCTCCGATTCCTAAATGGTAATTAGGAACTAAATTGAATTTATCGAAAACATTACTAGCTTCAGTTGCACTATTGAATCTAATTTCTAAAGCACAAGCATCGTTATAAGTAAGATATTCGTAATAACCTTGCATATCTTCAAGTGTAATTTCAAGTTGATCTCCAACTTGAGCATCTAAAATATACTCGGTTGCCATTTTGGTTACGGCAATATTAACTACAACATATTCTCTAACGTCATTTGCAACTTCAGGATTATATCCTAAAACAATCATGCTTTGTTCAAATGCATCAACATATTCTTTGTTGATTTCTGGATCTGCTTGAATTACAGCAATTCTATCCTCGTCATCAGTTAAGTAAGTTTGAGTTAAAACTTCCTTAGCTACTTCTTCAGGTGTAACTGCATCAATGTAATCAGCTAAAATTATTTTGTCAACGTAGTCCATTAAATAATCAAGACCATCAACGTTTTTCATTACTTCCCATAGTTCTTGTTTTGTAAGATCAAAATCAGCTAATGTTAAGTACACATCATCACCCTTTGAAATTTGTGACTCAACAGCGTCTTTCTTAATCATACTACATCCTACTGCGGCTCCAATGATTACAAGGAAAATCCCCATTATGATTGAACCTCTTACTAAAATACTCTTATTCATGCTATCACTCCTTATTATTTACGCAATATATATAATATCACTAATGATAAATAAAAACAATATAAAATTGTGAAAGTATTGTGAATATTTTTAACCTACAAAAATATAGAGATAACTTACAGCAATACTATTGATATTCTAGGTAGTTGTAGTATAATATTTCTTGTATTGGAGTGATTATATGAAACTATGTGTACTAGCAAGTGGCTCAGGTGGGAATGTTACATATTTAGAGTCTAAAGGTACTAAAATCTTATTAGATTGTGGGATTACTTATAAACAAATTTCACAAAGACTAAACAGCCAAGAATTATCACTTGATAATTTAGATGCGATATTAGTAACTCATGAACATACAGATCATGTCAAAGGTATTAATGTGTTACTTAAAAGACATAACTCAGTTTGTTACTTAACTGAGGCTACTCATGATTCTCTTTATTTTAAAGTAAAAGAAAACTTAAAAGAACACCAGTTATCATTCATTACTCCAAATGAATCGTTCACAATCAAAGATATTGAAGTATTACCTATAAGCATCTCTCACGACGCAGAAGATGCAGTAGGTTTCATTATTTATACAGAGGGAAAAAAAGTTGTTTATATCACAGATATTGGCTACTTGCCCGCGAAAGATATTGAGGTGTTAAAGAATGCAGATATTTATGTATTTGAATCTAATTATGACATCACAATGTTATTCACATCAGAGAGGCCATATTACTTAAAACAAAGGATTGATTCAATAAAAGGACATATGTCTAATAATGATTCAGCTTACAATATGACAAAACTGATTGGTGAGAATACGAAACAGATAATATTAGCTCATCCTTCAAGAGAATGTAACAGCAAAGAATTAGCAATAAAAACGTATGATGAAGTATTCAAAGACTATGATTTAAAGATTACAGATTATAATCTAGTTGTAGCATCTCAAGATGTTCCAACTAAAATATTTGAAATATAGGAGGATAATGATGGAAAACGAAAAAATTATTATTGAAATATGTACTGAAGTTTTTAATGCAAAAGAAAATGAAATTAGTGTAGAAAGAAGATTAATGGGTGGAATGAGCAATTTCACATATGTGATAAAAGTAAAAGAAAAATTATATACGTTCAGAATCCCAGGGAAAAATGCAGAGAAATTTGTTGATAGAATAGTTGAAGCGCATCACATTGCTCTTGTAGATTTACTTGGACTAAATAATAATACTATTTATTTAGATGTTAATACAGGGTATAAAATAGCTGAATATATTGAAGGAACTCCACTTCACGAGCTTAATCCTATGGATTACTTAAAAGAAGCTTCAGAGGTTCTTCATACAATCCATTCTTCAGGACTAGTATCTGATTATGATTATGATCCACTAGGAAGATTAGTAACATACGAGAACCATAATATAGAGCTTGGATATGAACATTCAAAGAGATACCTTTCATTAAAACAAAAATTCTTATCATATAAGGATAAATACATAGATAGTTCTTTAAAAGTTTTAACTCATGGTGATTCACAAGTTTCCAACTTTGTTGTCACTGATAAAGGACTAAGATTAATGGATTGGGAATTTACCGGAAATAATGATCCATTTTATGACATAGCATGTTTTGGAAATAGTAATTTCGATCATGCAATTGCCTTGTTACCTATCTATTTAGGTAGAGTGCCATCAATAGCAGAATTTAACCGTCTTTACTTCTTTAGAGCATTTCAAACATTGCAATGGCATAATGTTGCATTATATAAAGAATTCATTGGTTTAAGCAAAGATTTAGGTGTTGATTTTATGCTATTTGCTGATCTCTATTTAGACAAGGCAGAACGATTATTAAACAGTATTAAATAAGCTAGATTTCGTATCTAGTTTTTTTTTTTTTAATAATGAAAATGAAAGTGTTTTCTTTTCTAAATAAATTGAGCTTTTATTGTTGTAAAATAAAACAAAATGTTCTATAATCAAAATTGTCAGTAATATAGATAAAAAAATATATATTTATAATGGAGGTAATTACCATGGCAACAAAAAAAGTATTCCAATCAATGGACGGTAACCAAGCTGCTGCACATGTTTCATATGCATTCACAGAAGTAGCCGGGATTTATCCTATCACACCATCTTCACCGATGGCGGAATATACTGATTTATGGGCATCTCAAGGTAAAAAAAACTTATTCAATATGCCGGTAAAAGTTATTGAAATGCAATCTGAAGCTGGAGCTGCAGGAACTGTACACGGATCACTTCAAGCAGGTGCTCTAACAACAACTTATACAGCATCACAAGGATTGTTATTAAAATTACCAAACATGTACAAAATAGCAGGTGAATTATTACCTGGTGTTATTCATGTTGCTGCAAGAAGTATTGCAGTACAAGCTTTATCAATATTTGGGGATCATCAAGATGTAATGGCTGCTAGACAAACTGGATTCTGTATATTATCAAGTGGTTCAGTTCAAGAAGTTATGGATTTAGGTGCTGTTGCACATTTAGCTGCTATTAAATCAAGTCTTCCTTTCTTACATTTCTTTGATGGATTTAGAACTTCTCATGAAGTTAACAAAATTGAAGTTATGGACTATGCTGATTTAGATAAATTACTAGATAGAGAAGCTGTAACACAATTCCGTAAAAGAGCATTAAACTCAGCGAACCCTGTTACTAGAGGTTCAGCTCAAAACGATGATGTTTATATGCAAGCTCGTGAAATTCAAGATAAATATTATGAAAAAGTACCTGATATAGTAGCAGATTACTTAAAAGAAATTTCAAAAATTACAGGTCGTAATTATGCACCATTTGTCTATTATGGAGCAGAAGATGCAACTGATGTAATTATCGCAATGGGTTCTGTAACAGATGCTATTGAAGAAACTGTTGATTACCTAGTAGCACAAGGTCGTAAGGTTGGACTATTAACTGTTCATCTATACCGTCCTTTTAGTGCAGAATATTTCCTAAGTGCAATGCCAAAAAGCGTTAAGAGAATTTCTGTAATTGAAAGAACTAAAGAATCAGGATCTATTGGAGAACCATTATACCTAGATGTTCAATCATTATATTATGGTAAAGAAAACGCACCTGTAATATTAGGTGGACGTTATGGTCTTTCAAGTAAAGATACTACTCCAGGACAAATTGTTGCAGTTTATGATAATTTAGTTGGAGAACAAAAAAACAGATTTACAATTGGTATTGTTGATGATGTAAATCATTCATCATTACCTAACGTAGAAATAGATACTCAACCTGAGGGAACAACTGAATTATTATTCTTCGGATTTGGATCTGATGGTACTGTTGGTGCATCTAAGAATACAATTAAAATTATTGGTGAAAATACAGATTTATATGCTCAAGCATATTCATCTTATGACTCTAAAAAATCTGGTGGAGTTACACGTATGCATCTAAGATTTGGATCAGTTCCAATTCGTTCAACATACTTAGTGAATACTCCGCATTTCGTATCATGTTCAAAAGATTCTTATCTAATGAAATACGATATGGTTGATGGATTAAGACAAGGTGGAACATTCTTACTTAATACAGTTGATCCTATAGAAGAAATTGAAGCTCTACTTCCTGCGAAAGTTAAAAGATTATTAGCAGAAAAAGAAGCTAAATTATATATCATTAACGCTGTTAAGTTAGCCGAAGAAGCTGGACTTGGTGGAATGATTAACACAATTATGCAAAGTGCATTCTTTGCATTAAATGAACAAATTATGCCCTACGATAAAGCTACAAAATTGATGAAAAAATATGCTCTTAAAGCATATGGTCGTAAAGGTAATGAAATAGTTGAGAAAAACTATGCAGCAATTGATAAAGGTAAAGCAGGACTTGTAAGAGTTGAGGTTAAACCTGAATGGGCAAAATTAGTAGATGATAAAGTTATCGTTGATACAACAAGACCTTATTTCGTTTCTAAAATAGCTGATCCAGTTAATGCAATAAAAGGATATGATTTACCTGTTAGCGCATTTACAGGATATGAAGATGGTACTATGGAAAATGGTGGAACTGCATATGAAAAACGTGGTATCGCAAACTATGTTCCTAAATGGTTAGATGATAACTGTATTCAATGTAATCAATGTGCATTTGCTTGTCCTCATGCTGTAATTAGACC
>Ga0222628_1000284_pt1 | contig 23519 bp, 23 predicted proteins | sample AntAcemetageno95_FD_179860 | JGI IMG/M metagenome (GOLD analysis project Ga0222628, IMG submission 179860) | Saline water microbial communities from Ace Lake, Antarctica - #95 | ecosystem: Environmental > Aquatic > Non-marine Saline and Alkaline > Saline | place: Antarctica: Ace Lake | collected...
TGAAGATATTGTAACATCTCCATCAGAACCATCACCATATATTCCAGCCATTTAAAAATCTCCTTTAATAAACATATTTTTTACATAGAATCATATAGTCTACTGTTTCTACTCCATTTGCACCTATAGAATATACAAATTCATCTTTTGGTGATACAGATACTTTGTCTCCACTTGTAGTGGTAGTTTTAGCGGTACAATAACAAGTAGCTGCAAAAATCTTTATATCAGTTACATTTGTTTGCCCTAGTATTTCCCAATAACAGCTTGGAAAAGCACTTACTACATAATGCCATTTTGAGGGATTACTTAAAGTTCTATCACCTACTGTATGCGTTGTCATAACTCCAGTAGATAAGTTTTTAGTATAATAGGAGTAAGTATCGTCTAACATTTTAGTTTGAAGCCAATAGTAATTAGGAGTAGTATGAGCATACTCTCTATAAAACCTACCATCCCATTTAACAGGTGTAATCAATACTGACAAATCCGCTACTGGTATTGATGCAGGTAAACTGACAGTACCATAATATTTATTAGTATCTACTAATACAGTTGGCATAGTTAATCTTCCTGCACTAATCATAGTTCCAATATCTGAATTCAAATAACATCCATCTCCATCTTCATTCAATATTTTTATTCCATAATCACTCATGATAATAGTCCTATTTCAACTCTTAAATTACTAGAAGAATCATATACCTTAATAACTTCATTTGCACCATCTAAATAAACCTTTCCAGCAGCACCAACGTTTACTGTTCCTGTAAAATTACCTGATGTTGCATTAATAGCACCCGTTACAGCTAAATTCGTTCCATTCCAAGTTAGTTTATTTCCTGAATCTTTTCCAATAGATAATTTATAAGTTCCACTATCATCTCCAACCCAAAATCCTGTACCTGTATCATAAGCAGTTTGTCCTATCTGCAAAAGACCTCCAGAACCTATAGTTATAGATGAACCTGCATATATATCACCACCATCTATTGAGGTTGTATCTGAACTATGAGACCATCCAGCAATAGAACTAGCCAATAATCCTCCTATCGTAGATGTAGCTGTAATACTCCCTGTAATAGCTAACGTACTACCATTCCATTGTAAATCACCAGAAGAACCACCTAAATAAAAATTACCAGAACTATCCATATACGTTTTCCAATTAGAACTATCATAATAACCTAGATAATCTGCACCTAGATATAATCCTTCTCCATCGGGAGTTGTTGCAGTATCAATCATTCCATTATTATCTGTAATACCTGCTGATGATATTTCATTCCAAGAATCACTATCATAAATATAAGTAGTATTATCATTATCTGTATCTATCCACATATCTCCATCTTTAGGAACATTTATATCACCAGAACTTCCTGGTTCTACAGCTTGATAAAAAGTTACAGAAGCATTACCTCCCGTTATAGTTATATCACCTTTTATTTTTAATCCATTAGTAGAGTCGTATTTTAAATAAGAATTTGTTTCACCTATTGCTATTCCATATAAATCATCAGCATAACCTAAAAATCCATTAAGATTACCTAATCTAACTTTAGTAGAAGTAGAATCCCAAGGACTTCCAGTATGAGTTAAAACATTAATATAGGGAGAATTAGGGTCGGAAGCTGTTAAGTAAATAAGTCCATCTCCGCTTTGTTTATAGTTAATAATTGCAGTTCCTTTTTTCCAAATAGGATTTGTGTCCATAGAATAATCGGAGTTTTTATCTCTAGTTACTGTATAAGTCGGAGCTGAAGCTATATTAGTAACTTCTAGCCATTCATCATTAGTTCCATCTTTTATTCTTAATATATCTCCAACAGCGAAAGTTGTATCTCCAGTTATAGTTAAAGTAGATGCATCTAATACAGTCATATCTAAATCTAATATATCACTATCTATAACTAATAAATTACCACCTACTGCAGATATAGTTTTACTCTCAAAAGTAGAAGTAGATATTTTTCCTCTAGCTCTAATATTACCAAACTCTGCATCTCCACTATCTTTTATTTGAAATCCAGAACCCAAAGCTCCACTAGAGAAATTACTTGATTCTATCGAGTTAGGCAACAATCTCATATTACCTACTCTACCCTCTGTTCCTGTAAACTTAGCTAATTCTTTACCATTTTCATCATATAAGAATACACCCTTTTGTCCAAATTTAGCAAGTATATTATCATCAGTATCATATAATTGAAGAGAATCACTATTTAACTCTAAACTTCCCTGAGTATTAGTTATCTTTAAATCTTCATTTAACCTTATATTTCCTATTATATTATCCGCTAATATAGGGGATATATTGTTTCTTAATAACTCTATAGTATCTTCTTCAAATCTATCTCTAAATCCATATAACTTATATTCTTTTAGATTAACTATATAAGCATTCCAACCATCATCTTTATTATTTTGTATATAAGCTGTAGTTCCAGGTTTTGGAACAACTATTTTTGCAAGAGTTAAATCAGATTTTTTATATGAATTTTCTATAGTTAATCCTTCTTTACTGAGAGTAACATAGAATAATTGAGTAACATCATCAAAAGGAATTAATAAGTTATCTACATTAGCTTCTAATTCAAATAATTGACCTCCTGCAGTTCCTTTTCCCAAACTAATATTAACTTTATCCGAGATAGGACTTGTTTCAGTAACTTCTAATCCAACATCTATAGTAGAAGGTAATGTTTCTCTTAATAGATTTTCTATTGCAGAAACTATTTCTCCAACAGAAGCGGAATATCTACCCCCACTTGGAGTATTCGAAACCCTATCTAATTGATTGTTATAATTAGAACTTGTAGAAAAAGTTACTCTTTTATCTATTTGTTCGTTTATTAATTGAAATAGACTTTTATGTGTAGTCATTCTTTCTTATTCCTTTAATAATTGTTTTAGTAATCTGATTTCCCCTCTTGTTTGATGATATTCCACCTCTACGTCTTTTAAAAACCCTTCTTTCTCTTTTAATAATTTTTCAAGTTCTTCTTTCTTAATTTCCATACTTTTCTCCTTATTCTGTTTCTTCAGCAGTAATATTAAGTAACCATCCCTTACATAACTCTTCAAACATAGATACTGGGAATTTACATCCAACTCCAGCTGAAGTAGATATAGTTATTTTAGAATTACAGAAATCCCCATCTCTAAAATCCGAAAATCTATAATCTACATCAGATACATCTGCATTTTTAAAATTACAGTTCCTAGCATCACAGTATCTAATCCAAGCTCTCCCTACAAATTTAGCACTATTAAAATTACAGTTTTTCATATTGCACCTTAATAGAGAAACTATATCATCATCACTCCCTATAAGACAATTAGAAAAATTACAGTCAGAAATATTATCTTCTTCTCTCTTCATTTTTTTAATTATCGCATAAGAAAAGTCTTCGCCTTTGATAATCTTCCCTTCTATTAGGGGGGATATATCTATCTTGTTTTTTATATACTGTTTAATCTTTTTTCTTACTGCTGCTGTTATTTTTTCCATACCAAACCTCCTTTAAGGATAATACGCTAATACTAAAGAAAAGAAATTATCCGTTTCTTTTATACTCTCTATGAAATAGTTTCTATCTATCCCATTAAATGGTTCTATAATTCTTACAGTAGCACCTATTTCCATATGAGGACAATATAATACTTCTTCTGATATTTTATTATGGTCTTTAACGAATTCATATAAATAAGATTTAGCTAATGTATCTGCTTGAGTTTGACTATATAATACATTCTCATCTACTTTATTCATCTTAAATACCCTATCTCCCAATTTAGGTAATAATTTATTATAATCATATAAAGTAGTATCCCCTTCTACTTCCTTAACAACCATAGTAGCAGTTAAATGACTAGAAGTTATTCCAGTTACCCCTGTAAAAGTAGTTCCTGTTTTACCTGTATAGGCAAATCCGTCAAAAGTTCCATTTTCATTATCAATATATATAGTTCCAGAACTATCAAACCCTTCAGTAGAAAGAACAGGAACACTTGTTGAAACTGCAGTTACAGCAGAACTTAAATAACTAGTGGATATTAGTGTTATATTTGATTCTAAAACAATATTATCATAAGCAGATATTTCTGTTATAGCTGTAACCCAAATACCATCTTTATAATCTAGTTTTCCAACATTCTGTAATATTAGTTTTAAATATCTAGCTTGAAACCCTATACCCAATGCATCTTCTTCAAACTGTATAGCTTCTCCGCCTGTTAATTCAAAATTTCTAGCTTCATCAGATATATCATAATAATTAGTTCCATCTGTAGAATATTGCATAGTAGAAGTAAAAGTAATATCAAAAGTTCTATATTCATCAGGCTTAAAGAATCCTGCAACAAAATCTAAAGCTTGTATATCCTTTATACTACCTAAATCTAATATAGAATAAACATATCCAGAAGGTGGCTCAGAATAAAATATTGTTTGAACCTGAGTATCCCATCTACCATCTATAACAGAAGCTATATCTTTTAATGCAGTAACAACAGAAAAATATTCATATGTGGCTGTTACTATTGATTCATCAGGATATTTCATTAGAGTTTTACTTATTTTAAATTCTGCATTATCATAGTCTATAATTAACTCATCAGTAGAATAAAATACATGATAAGTAGCTGTAGAAATCCCTTCAACTACAGAGTTTTGTTCGTTTCCAGGAACATCTAAAACTCCAGTTCCATAATTCATAAGGTCATAGTTTGGAGCTAAAGTATAAACTATTGTACCTACTGCATCATAAAAAATAATAGATTGACTAGGCTCTATATTATTATGAGGAAATTTTATTTTATAATAGTAATAACTATGAGAAGTAGTAGACGAACCACCTCCACCACCGCATTTACAATTAACTATTCCACCGCATATATTACAATAAGATAATTTGTTTAAAAATAATTTTATTTTTCTTAAAAATTTATTATTATAGTAACATATTTTTTCAGGGTCATAATCTTTATCTAAAGTAGATAATGTTTTTACTCTGTTAACGTAATAATGTCCGCTTGTTGTTTCAAGGTCGTAAGTCTTATCAGTTTTAAGTCCAGAATATTTTACCGATATAGGAGTTTCTTCAAACGGATGTGCATTAGAAGATATAAGTGTTCTATTATCTGAGAAAGTAAACTCATACATTTTTTGCTTTACAAGATGAGATGCAATAGAAGTATGAAAAACCTTTCCACCTAAAACCTCTTCTCCAACTGCAATATCCTGTATTTGTTTAAATGTCCCATCTTCCATTTCTATAAGAGTTCCGTAAGGTAAACATTTTCCTCTTGTAGTAGTTGTTGTTGATGTTCTAGTAGTGTTAATAATAGCTACTCTTTGTGCAACCATTCTATGAGCTTTATTATCTATAGCTATACTATTTACATATACTCTAGGGGTAACTACATTTGAAGTAAGTTCCCCTACTCCACTAACAGTAGAACCGTAAACATAATAATTACCTTCTTCTCTCAATATACTTAACTCTGAATCCGAAGCTATCCCCGTATAAGTTTCCCCTGTAGTTGAAAAATCAACATCACCACCTAACATCATATTAGTAGGATTATTGTTTTTAGTATAAAACTTAACTCTAGTATATAAATCTTCATCTTCTGTTTTTTGTATAGATGTAGATAGTTTTAAAGTATAATCTGCAGTAGTTTTTTGAGATAAATACGAAGACCATATCTTTGAATTTCCTATTGTTCTTATAACATAGTTAGGAGCAACATAGTTTCTTAATTTCTGTATAGCCTCTAATCTATTTTCTAATTCTCTACTTCTAAAACTTATTTTATTTAATTCTACCCCTGTAGCTTGTAGTGTTTTAAATGAATAGTCTATATCGCAAGTTACATCTGCGGTTATACTTATTGCACTAGCTAATATAATTCTTCCGTATCTTTTATCAACATAATCTACCCCTATTCCACCCGCAACAGTAAAATTACCAGATACTAAATCTGTAACTAAATTAGAATAAGTTAAATACCAAACTCTACCAACTTCATAATCATTCTGATAATTAACATAAGCAGTTATTGGATGAGTTTTTATAGCATAAGAACCAGTTGCAGGAATTCCTGTTAAGGTAGTTCCTGTTTTACCTGTCCAAGTAAAAGTATCTCCGTTTACAGTTCCCTCTCCACTTGTAGGAAATCCGCTTGTAGAAGTTACCGATATAGAAGTATCTCCAGCTGTTACTGCTCCCGTTAGTGTAGTTTCTATTGTTATATCAGAAGAAGATAAATTAGGAGTCATTGTATCTCCTATTGTTCCTTCTCTATTATTATATGTTTCTGTTAAGTGATTATCAATAACATCTTGAGCAGAACTTTCTCCAAATAAATAATTACCATACCCATCTACTGTAGTTATTAATTCTTCGAGTATATCTTCTACATACTTTCCTTTAACATAAAACCAATATGATGTTGCAATTAAATCATAATTATCTTTAGCATTTAAAGGAAACCCTAGTTTTAATTGTCCATTTTCATATAGAACTTCAAATCCATCATATTGAGGGTCGTCTACTCCACTATCTTTATTTCTAATTAAAATAACAGGAGGAGGGTTAGTTGATATAGAATCATTTACAAAATCAAATACTTGAGCTAAACTTGTATTTGGAGATGTTAAATAATTAGGAGTTAATGTTTCGTTAGTAATCTCAACCTTAGTTCCCTCTACCTCTAAATCAATATCCCAAAACTGTAATATAGAAATATAATCTAAACATACGATATTTATTAATCTATCGCTAGAAGATTTTGATATACCTCTTTGATTAACTATTCCATAAAATCTAGAAAATTCAGTAGCATCCCCATCAAAATATTCATAAAACTCTACTACATCTCCAACATTTATTTCATTAGCTCCATTTTCATTAAACCTACCATCATTACTTAAAACAAAAGTAGCAGATTGAGCTGCAAATTCTTTAGATGCTTCTACAGTCCAAGTAGCTAAATAACTTGATAAATCGACTGAATTGATTTTTAAAGTAAATGTAGCCTTTACTTCTCCACTATTTAACATTCCCTCTATTTTAGATGTAAGTTCTTTCATATTTTTTTATTTTGTTTGTTTGAAATATTCTAGCCAATATTTCTTTTTAATATTTGTTTTATTATGACAGGTCATACATAAGCTAATTAAATTATTTAAATTTAAATTATTTTTGTCATAATCTATATGATGTACAGATAACTTCCTTCCATTTTCAACTTCGGAGCAACCACATAATTGGCATTTATAACCATCTCTATATCTTATTTGTTCTTTAAATGTTTTTGTCCAACCTAAAGGATACGGTTTGAACGATTTTCCTCCCTGCCAACTTGGAGAATTTTCACCTATTTGTAATTTTCTTTTTTCGATAAAATTAGTTTTATAATCTATATTCTTCCAACGCCTTTTATTTTCACAGGAATTACATCTACTATTTATGTTTTTTACTGGAGTTTTACAGTCTAAACAATATTGTTGTTCACATATCCTACCGTCAATATAATTAGGATGTTTTTTTCCTTTATTTGAATAATTTGGAATTCCAATTTTTTTCAAACTAATGATTTTTTTAGTTTTTTCAGTATGTTTTTTTCCATACATAGGATTACGAATTCCTTTCCTAGAACAAGACCTACATCTCAAACTTGCTTTATCGATTATTTTATTACAATCTAAACAATATTTCATTATTCGGTATTTTCAAAAGTAACTGAAATATCATATTCATCAGTAACTCCACTTAACCATACTCTTACCATACCTACAAAATAACCTATAAAAGATTCAGCACTATGTGTTATTATTTTAACTTTTTCGTTTGCAGTTATATACCCAGTTATTTCTGTTCTAAATGCACTTGCTGAATTAGCAAAAAACATTTCAAATGGTTCTTTTTTATACTTAGTTTCGGGAGTAAGAAATCCATTACTTCCGTCTGCTAGTTCTACTTTCAGTTGAGTAGAAATAATATTAGTCTCTAAATCATCATTCGGTCTAGGCATTGTATAATCTAATACCCAATCATCATTAGAATCTTGTGTATATACTAACCAATCAGTCATACCTTACTCCTAGCTATTTCTTTTATGAACTAAAATTTTAGTTACATTAGTTCCCGTTACATATTTCAATCCTGTTATCAATACAGGACTAAAAAAGTCAGCATGACCATCAATAGAAGCTTTACTCATTTGATATACGGTATTATCTGCAAGGTCTGTTAATACTACACTCCAACTTGTTCCGCTTGGAACAACAGTTACACCCTGAATATGCAATTCACCTGTCATAATTGTTCCTGTGGAATCTAACACCATAGGGTTTGTTTTGATAAGGTTACTCATTTTTTTCTCCTTTTAATTTAAAATTCCCATTCTACTATGTAAACTAAAATTATCTTCCAAAGTATTTTTAGTTGACCAATAAGCCGAACCTGCTAATACAAATGTTCTCATATCAGTTCTCATAGCAACAAGATTTCTGTTTATTATTTCTAAGTTTTTATTTGTTACATCTATTTTTGGAGCTATCTGTGTATTTTTAGTAGTTTCTGTTGTTTGTGTATTTGAGCTTTTTTTAGGTATTAACATACTAGCAGCCACTAGAGCTAATCCAAGCATTGGTATAAATGATGCACTTAAAAGTCCTGCAGATACTGCTCCAGTTGTAGCTGTAGCCGCAGCACTACCACCAAATAAAGTTCCAGCTACAGCTCCTGCTTGTAAAGCTCCTATTCCCATTCCTAATCCACCTAATCCACCAAGAACACTACCAATTCCACCGCCACCTGATTGAACTCCCATCATAGTAGAACCTAAAAGTGTAGCTGCATTTCCATATGTTAATTTATTTAATCCTGCTCCTGTTTTTACTAATTTTCCTTTATTATCTGTTGTATATTGTGTAGGTAAATCAGAATTAGAAATTGTTCTACTCATAAAAGGAAGTTTTGTAGCTGCTCTATAAACTCCACTCGGAGTAGTAGCAACTCCACCACCTGAAGTAGTATTTGATACTGTTCCAATACCAGATTTTTCATCATAAAATTGTCTTAATTTGTCAACCCCTTTACCAATTCCATCAACGTGAGCATTTTCTATTTGAGTAAACATATTACCAAATAAAGTATCTAATCCAGTAAGGTTTAACAGTTCGTTAGTCATAGCATCACTAACACCCTTTCTAAACATCTCTCCAAATTTATTTCCTAAATCACTAGCAAACTCAGATATATCAAGTTTTCCTGAAAATAAATCTGACATTGAACCTGATACTGCAGTTCTAACTTTTTCAGTATAGGATAATAGTTTCTTTAATCTTATTTCATCTTCTGTAGCTACGAGTTTTGTGATTTCTAATAATTGTTCTTTAAATTTTACTTCATCGGCAGTAACGTTTCTTAATTGTTCATACTGACCTAACCTGATAGCTTCTAATAAATTAACAGCAGTTATCGCTTTTAATCTAACTTTTTCATTCCCACCTGGGTCTAATTTTTCTTGTTCGTTTATTAAATTTTGAAGATAATCAATAGAAGTTTGATGTGCAACTTCTAATTCACTATATCCCTGAATCTCCATCTTAATATATTTTTGTTTCTGTTTTATAGTCTCAATTTCTTTTTGAGCTGCTGCATCTATTTTTCTGAAATGTTCAATTCTTCTTGCTGTCATTTCAGCTTCCATTCCATCTTCAGATATAGAATAATCTGCTTTCATCTTATAGAATTTTTGCAACCAAATCATTTCAATTTTCAGCTCCATAGATAGTTCTTTATTAACTGATTTCTTGGTTTCAGAACTAGGAAGTGTAGACCCTCTAGATTCTCTCTGATAAGCTTCGAAAGAGGCTGCTGTCTCTTTATACTTATTTTGTTTTGCTTCTAATACTGCTATCTTTTGGTCTAATTCTTTTTCAGTTAAAGTACCAATATTAAATCCAAATTCTGTGTCTTTAAAACCTTGTGTTTGAACATTTAACTTATTTGTTTGTGCTTTTTCACTTTCTATCCTTAGTTTAATCATCCAACCTACAAGTTCACTTATCCCATAAATTGCAGCAGTAATACCTCCAAATGCACTTACAAATGGAAGTATTTTTATTTTTGCCATATTCCCTAACATTGTAGCCATTTTAGGTATTTGTGCGGCTGTTAATATTGTAGCCATAACTAAAATTCGTTTAAATCCTGCACCTAATAATCCGACAGCAACAACTGAGTTATTTATAAGGTCAGAGATTTTCTCTAAGGTTTTAGCAAACTCCTCTCCACCTGTAAACCCACCAACAAATGACCTTCCCATATTTATTCTTGCTTGATTTACTTTAGCAGATGCAGTAACAATTCTTTTTTGTGCATCTTCATAGGATTTTGTGAATTTTTCTATAAATGCTTCTGTACCCATTCCTTTAATTAATTCAGTATTTTGTTCCCACATACCTAAAACAGCTAACAATGTTCTAGCAACTTCACCACCACGAACACCACCAAATATACCCTGTAACCCTCTATTCGTTGCACTCATATCACCTATATTTTTCAATTCTTGAAGTTTCTTTAAAACCCTATCAAACATTTCTGAAGTTGTTTCCACGTTAGGAATAACTCTCAACCCTAAAACTTCTCCAACTTGGTCTAGATTATTAACTAACTGCATTAAAGTAGTTCTAAATAGTCTACCAGCTCTACTACCCTGAACAACACCAGAGTGAAGAGAAGCTAAGTAAGTTATCATTTCATCATAAGTTAAGTTCATAGTATTAGCTGTAGCTAAGAATTTATCCATAGATTCACCGAACTGATTTAAAACAAAATCATTGTTTTCAAATAAAGCTACAAGTTTTCCTAATGAAGCTTGCATATTTTCAGTTATAGATGCATTTTTATCCATAGTATGACCTAATAGATTATATGAACGAGCTAATATCTGAGATAAAGGAACTAAATCTGACATCATAGCAACAGCTCCTTTAGTAGCTACTTCCATACCAGCCATAGAAGTTTCAACATCCATACCTAAAGTTTTAAACTGATAAAAAGCTCTAATTATTTCTCCGACAGATTTTCCTGTTTCTAGAGCTAATTCTTTTGCTCTATTTTCAACTACATCTAAGACAGCTGGTGCAGTAATAGCACCACCTAAAGTTAATTGTAATCTTTGTAATTCTGTATCTATAGCCTTAATATCTGCTAAACCTTCTTTTAAAGTAGTAATAACAGTATTAATAACTTGTCTTAAAGCATACCATATAGGAATAGTAAATGCAGCTCTTTTTGCTAAATCAGTAATACTATTACCATGTTTTTTTGTTTGTGTAGTAGCTGTTTGCATAACAGCACTATTTTCTTTCATCTCATGCTTAGATTGATTAAAAGTTCCAGTTAGCTTAGTTTGTTTTCCAACACTATCTTCTACAGTATATGAATACTTAGCCATAGTATCTGCATTATCTTGATATAATCTAACATTACTATCTACAACTTTACCGTGGTCTTTAGAACTAAGGCTAAGTTGTCCCATAATTTGTTTAAGCTTACCTTCTTCTTTACCTAATGTAGTATATGAAGATATTTGTTGTTCACTAAGCCTTAGTCCACCTCTAGCAACCTCAGTTCCTCTTGCTCTGGATTTATTATACCCGTCTTGAGATGCTGTTGCCTTACCCGTAACTGTATCCATAGTTATGGCTGCTTGTTCTGCACCCATAGTCTCATATATAAATTTTATTAGATATTGTTTTAGAGTAGGAGCTGCACCTTCCATTTTATTTTCTCCCTTTTATTTTATTCCTTCTTAAAAATCCACTGAATAGATTTCTTAGGTTCATTATTTGGTTTATTTGTTCTTTCATTTTTTGTTTTATCTTTTCCTTTATTCTTACTTTTCCAGTAGATATAGGATTCTTCATATATAAAGTTTTCTAATACCTTTTCACCAATATCTCCCATATCTATATCCCATTTAATAGCATAATAAAAATTAAGCCAACTTAAAAACTGTATCTGCATTTCAGAGAAATCTCTATCATTATAAAATAACCTTAACTTCATCTCTTTAGATAAATTATATAAGTTCTGATACTTATATCCTTTAGCTAATTTTCTCATATAGGAGACTAACTCTTTCTCCTCTAATAGTTTCATAGCACAGGTTCTTCGTGTCCTGCTATCAAACTTGTATAGTAACAGGCTTTATCTACTAAGCCACTATCACTATTTTCATACTCTTCAAAGGTTTTCCAAGCTTTTTCCCACTTATCTTTTTTACCTTGTTTTTCTGTACTAACATAAGCGAGATATGTAAAATAGAATATCATTGTTTGGTGTTCAATAGAAGCACCTAATAGGTTAGTCTTCTCTATAGTTAAGAGTTGCATTTTATCATCTAACCCTTCTATTTCGTTCTTATATGTTTCTGTTTCTTTGTCAGAACTTGAATCCTTTAAAGCTTCACCTAACTTTAACATTAAATTATTTTTATCTGTATAAGTCTGTTGAATTTTCTCCGTGATTGCATCTATATTAATACCTTTTTTCTTATAAATTGTAATCAACGCTTCTTCTAGCATAAATGAATCATCTGTTAATAGAGAAGTATATTTTTTTAGTTTCTGCTGAAAAGCTTCTTGCTTCTCTCTAAAACTAGGTTTTCTTACTTTATACTGAGAACCATCAAAGCTAAATATAACTTCATTTCTATTTATTAAATTCTCAACTTCTATAGAATTCATTATATCTGTCATTTGTTTCTTTACTTCTTCAACTCCGTCTTTTTTCTTTTTTGTCATCTTACCATCCTCCTTACATTAATAAAAAAAGAAGAGTACATTACTCTTCTCTCCTTTTGTTAAATTTGAATACAGAGATATTAAGTCCTTGATTACTTGCTAAAATTAAATCACGACAATGCCTAAGCTCTTCGTAAATTAATTCTTTTATCTCTTGTTTTAAGACGTTTTTGTCTTCTAGGATTTCGTATCTTTTTAATATCTTACCAACTAAACATCTAGAAACATATCCTATTACTTCTTCAAGATATTCTTCTTTAATTTTGAGTTCCTTATTTTCCATACCATTTCTCCTTTTATTAGTACTAAAAGGGGATAGGTTTTCTATCCCCCAAGTACACTTACTTATACGTCCGTGCTTTTAATAGTGCAATTATCGCATTCCAAAGTAACGTTTCTAGTGATATATTCATCAACAGGAACATTAGCACTATCACCCGTAGGAGATAGATTAGAGAAATCATATCTACATTTGAAAGTTGATTTAGTATCATCAGAATAAACTTTAACTACAAGAGATATATCATCTTCATATTTTCTAGCATCTATTTTACCATAAGTTTCTCCACCTACACCTCTGAGAACTTCTTCTATAGTATAAGATTCTAGCATTCTACCTAGAGTTATAGTTACAGTATTATCCTTAACACCTCTCTGAACAATAGAACTGCTACCTACTTCTTTATAATCTCTTCTTTCTAGAGTAGCATCAATTCCGACACTCTGTACTTTATAAAGATAGTTAGTAGTAGCTAAATAAATACTACACATATCAGCAGATAATGCTGAACTGTCAACAGTATTAGGTGTGAATGGGTCTTCTCCTGTAATATAAGAACCAGCTGTCCAGTAAACTTTTAATACATCTCCAACTACAGTAGTTGTAACTGTCATTTTTAAAGTTCCAGCTGCATATGTATAATCAGTACCCTCTACTAGCTCAGTAGTTGTAGTTCCCCTTACTCTTAAAACTCTAACTAAATATGTAGAACTATTATCAGGGTCTTCTATTGGGTCAGGATAAGTTGTTCCGCCATCAGATATAGTAAAATCTTCATCAGAACCACCTGAAGCAGTAAACTTACGATAGATGAAATACTTATTAGCATTTTCCCAGATTATCTCGTTCTCTCCAACTAAATCAAAAGACCTTTCTATATAAGCTTCTGGGTCTCCTATATCTAATCCAAATCTAGATAACCTCATCTTAGGATATTGAACTGTACCTAAAAACGTATTATCATCATCAGTTTTATAACCACAAACATCAACCATAGAACTTTTGAAATCATCTAAATCCAAAGAAATTGTAGAATCTGGCTTATTAGCTAGTTTTCTCCAGAACTCTAGAGAACCGTATTCTAACTGTCTACCTGTCAAACGAAGAGAAGGAATTCTTTTTCTCCAATCAATAGTTGAAGCATTTCCTATTTCCTTAATCTTTTCCCTGTTTAACGTTATATCACCAGTTAAATCTTGAAGTCTATCTATCTCTGCTGGTGCAATATCTCCATTATAAGGATACAATCTTGGTGCCCATTTTGAACTGTGTATCATACTATTTACCTCCTGTGTAAATTTCTATTTAATTCAAATCTCTCCATAGATAAGAATTAAGCAAATTCATTATTTATTGCTGCTATTCCGTCTTCTATATAGTTCTTTGGTACTATCGGATTCATTGGTACTATTGAACCCTTATATCCTTTTTGATATCTAAAAGGTGTTCCTTTTTGACCGTGAATACGTCTAGGAGTATCTGGGTCTTCTGTAGGTCTTCCTGGGATATAAGGTGTTTCTGTTCCAAAATATTTTCCATAATTTTGAACATACCAATATTTTGGTAAAATACTAATATCACCTAATCCTATACATCCTTCTAGAATACTTATTTCTATTGAATTAGCTAGTGTTCCAGTTCCAAATTTACTTTTACTATCAAGACTTTGTTTCATAGCTTCTTTTCCTACTTCTGCTGCGTGTAGCATTCTAGTCTTTGCTTCTTCTTTATTACCTAGAAAGACTTTTCTTACATCTCTATCTATTACCTTCGTTACTTTTATTGTTGGTATTTTCATGATTTCCTCACAGAAAAACTTAAAGTGTGCCTAAACTTATCATAGTCGTGAACATCAGTTCCAAAGTCTACTCTAGTATCGTTTATCCAACGAAGAACCCTAATCCTTCCGTCTGCATCTTTATCTAAAGCTTCAGGGTCAGTAGAATCCTTTGAATAATCATAGTAAACACATCCAACTTTTATTTTATCTACTAAGTAATCAGCTAAATCTAATCTTAATCCGTCACTTGTAGCAAAGACATCTATTATTATAGTAACATCATTATATAAATTTGTACTACCAACTTCCTTTTGACTATGTAATGTACTAGAACTTCTAATACATATAACAGGTAAATCCTTTTTATATGCCTGACTAAAGGTTTTAACAACAGTTACTCCAGACCAATCAGTACTTACATTAGTTGTAATGTAATCTACCAAACTGAATTCCATACATCTTTTTTCTCTAAATGAGCTACTACTCATATCTTTTTCTCCAATAATCTCTGTTATGATTTGTTCTACTATGACAAGAACAACACAAAGATATTAAATTATTTTCGAAATTATTTTGTTTATCATAATCTATATGATGAATAGATAATTTTCTTCCGAATACCATTATATGTTCTTCTTCTGTTATTAGACAGTTTTGGCAAGTATAATTATCTCTTTTTCTTATTTGTTTTTTTAATTCCTCATTAAACTCAAATCCATAATCACCATAATCTCCAGGGATTCCACTACCTCCAGCTTTAATACTCATTTTACTTTTAGATTCTTTTGTGTGTTTTTTTCCAAACATAGGATTATTAATTCCCTTCATGGTTCTACTGTCTTTATATTCCTTCAAACTCCATAAATTTTTTGCTGCACATGATTTGCACCTACTATAAGGATAGTTGATTGTTTTTTCACAATCTAAACATTTAGTTTTTCCACCATATTTATAATTTGGATTTAATTTTCCTTTTTTATCTTGCATAGCATTATTATATAATCCGTTACATTTTTTACATCTTTTATAACGACTAGAACTTAATAATACTTTACAATCTATGCAATAAGAAAGAATAGAATTTCTTCCATCAATATATTTTATATTCTTTTTACCCTTCTCAAATCCCACAATAAATCCTTTTCTCTCTAAAGTAACTCATTTTCTTTTTTCCTTAATACTACTTTTAATAATTTAGGGTATATTTTCTGTATAACTGCTCTACCACCTGACATATTTCTAAACACTTCATACTCATAATCATCTATAACAATTTTATTACATTTTCTAAAGTAATTTTCATATCTATCTTCACATAAAATCTCAACAGCTCCAGCTTCTTCATATCCCATCTGTCTCCAAATTAAAGAGTTTGGAGCTATTTCCCTAACATACCCCCTAATAGATAGTGGATTTAGGTTTGAATGTGTATAATTTTTCTCGTAAGGGTCAAAATCATCTCCTGCTGCCTTAGAAGAAAAGTATATAGATATATCCGTTCCTATTCCACTATTTTTTAGGATTCTCTGTATGGCTCTATTTGTTCTTTTAATATTAAACATTTTTCCCTTAGTTTCCCCATCCAAATATACTGATTCTAAACAAGCTAAATGTAGGAGGGGTTTCTTGTGTAATATTTGTAATTGTCTCTGCCTCTTGAGATGATTGGTCAACATTAGTAGGAGCTATGAATAGTTTCCAAAAGACCGCAAGACATACCGCTATAATAAGAAGTGTCTTTATAATCTTCCCTAACTTTTCTCCATTAAAAACATTAAACCCACCTAAAAGCTTTGCAATACTAAACCCCGCAAATATCATTATTTACATACTCCATCTAGATATACAGTTACCTTTCCAATGAACTTCTTTACTTCTTCTAAAATCTCTAGTACCTTCTGAATAACTGCAATAATTACATTTATTGCTTTCAAAACGATAGCTATTACATTAGTAATAGTATTAACTATAACCTTTATTGTAGTCTTGATACCAGCTACAGCTTTTAAGATTTTCGCTAAAATACCCATTCTAACCTCCTGTTAAAATATTTTTATTAACACTCCAACTGCCAAGTTGGATAGTGTGCATATAACACCAACAATCAACCCTATTCTCCATTGAGAGTTTTTTGTTGTATTAAATTTTTCTTCTTTCATAAGTTTAATAGTATTGTCTATGACATCTATTCTAGACCTATACTCAGGAGCTTCTGCAATGTGTTGCCCAATAGTGTCAAAAGTTCCATTTATCCGTTTATCTAATCGTTTAACAGCATCTTCTAAGTTATTAGCTGCCTTCTTTAATTCCCCTATGTTCTCTTTTTGAGAGCAGATGTCCATTCAATTAACCCCTTTGTATTATTCTAGCAGTGTAAATGCCCTTGATATAAGCGAAGTATATATCCCTTTAGTAACTTCTATTGTAGCAACATAATCTCCCTCATTGTCGGTTGTTGCACTCTGATAAATATAAAAATAGACTTTACTTACTGCTTTTGTCATAGTTGCTTCATCTATTTTCACAATATCAGAGGAGTCTTTTATAGTTATCGTTACTGTATCAGGATTAGGTTCACTTATTACATCAGATAAATGTACTGATGTTCCTAATTTGTATGTTTCTATTCTCTTTACCATAATTCCCCTTTATATATGACTATCCTCTATTTTTATATTGTGAGAGATGTATTCTTCTATTCTTACATTATGTTTTATATATTCTTCTATATGAAACTGTACTATTCTTATAAAATAACTTAAAACTAATTCGTCATTACCAACTCCAAAATCTGATATAGATAAAGAGTTAAGTAAACTAATTACTTCTGATACTTGACCTTCATCAGATATATTTACAGTGGCTAATATGGAAATTATTTCACTAAATAATCCACTATCATAAACACATATCCCTCTTAAAACTTCTATTGTATCTGAACTATTAGTGGTATCTGATATTAGTCTAGAAACAATAATACTTAACACTTCACTAAATAATCCACTATCTCCAATATTTACTGTATTTAATAAAGAAATAATATCAACACCTAAAGAAATATCAGAAATACAAATCTCAACAAACTTAGTAACATCATCTATTCCAATACCATCATCTTCTACAAGTAAACTATTTATTATATTAATAACATCTACAGCTAAAGAAGTATCTAAAATTTGTAACTGAACTAAAATAGATATTAAATCTATAGAAGTAGAAATATCAGATATTATTATTGAATTTAAAACACTTATTAAATCATTTCCACTAGAAATATCTGTTATTGATAAAGCAGTTAAGATTGTTACTAGGTCAGTTCCTATTAAAACATCACTTACTGTTAAAGTATTTAATATGTTTATTAATTCAGTTATAGTTCCACTATCTTGTATTGATAAATTATTTATTATAGTTACTAAATCAACACAAATACCTTCATCTACTAGAGAAAAAGAATTTAGTATATTAACTAAATCATTACCTATAGAATTATCTAATACCGTTAAAGTAGTTAGTATATTAATTAACTCTACCCCTAATGAAGTATCTTCTATTGTTAAATTATTTATAATACTAATTAAACCTGTAGCAACTCCGCTATCTAAAATATTAATACTATATAAAATATCAACTAAATCTATAGCCGAACCTGAATCTGTTACTGATAAAGTAGTTAATATTGTTATTAACTCTGAAGCAGAACTTACATCTGAAATTGTTAAGGAGTTAATTATAGATATTAATTCTGTCATAGAACCTGAATCACTAACATATTTAGCTATATTTTTAAGAACATCAATCAAATCTGATGAACTAGAACTATCTTCTATAAATAAAGTATTTAGTATTGATATTAATTCTACAGAACTACCAACATCTGTTATTGTTAATCCTGTTAAGATATCAATTAAATCTATAGAAGTAGGTGTTTCTGATATTGTTAGTCTAACTAATAAGTCTATTAAATCTATCCCGTTAGAAGTATCTTCTATTATTAATGTATTTAATATTGATATTAAATCATTACCTGACATATTATCATCTATTCCTAAAGTAACTAATATAGAAATTAAATCTTCTCCAGATATAACATCTGTTACTGTTATATTGTTTAATATTGTTACAACATCAATTCCTGTAGAAGTATCTGTTATAGATAGTTTGTTTAATATACTAATCAAATCTACCCCTGAAGAAATATCAGAAATAAGTATTTGATTAAGAATAGAAACTATATCTACTCCAATTCCACTATCTACTATACTTAAGGTATTAATTATATTTATAACATCACTAGCTAAACTAGAATCTGTTATTATTAACTGATTTAAAATACTAATTAAATCAGAACAACTTCCTGTATCTTCTATTAATTTACTAAAACTTCCAAGTATTTTATCAATACCAACAGAACTATCAGTTATTTTTAATTTATTTATAATACTTATTAAATCAGAAGCATTACTTGTATCTGATATTGATAAAGCAATAAGGATAGATATAGTATCACTAAATAACCCTGTATCTAATATACTAAGACTAGATAATAAGGATATTGTATCTATAGCTGTTGATGTATCAAATATACTTAAGCTTGTTAATAAAGAAATAGTATCTATAGCAATAGAAACATCTACTATATTTAATTGAGTTAATATTTCTATTAAATCTACTGTAGAACCACTATCTTTAACTATTCTACCAAAAGTTCCTAATACCCTATCAACCCCTATCATTGAATCTGATATAGAAATATTATTTAATAATGTTACTAAATCTATAGAAGAAGAGTTATCTGTTATTGTTAAGGAATTAAGTAATGTAATTAAATCTATTGCAGATGAAGTATCACTTATTGTTAATGAAATAAGAATAGATATTAAATCAGAACTACTTGAAGTATCTTGAACACTTAAAGTAACTAATAATGAAATTAAATCTTCACCTATAGAAGAATCAGTTATAGATAAAGTATTTAATAAAGAAACAGTATCAGTAAATATTCCAGTATCTTCTTGACTTATCATTGCTAATACCGATATAAAGTCAGTAATCAATCCTGAATCAACTACTGATAGTTGATTTAATAAGGATATTAAATCGTTCCCTGTAGCTATATCATCTACTTCTATAGTATTCAGTAGTGATATTAAATCTGTATTAATCCCACTATCTGTAATTAGTAATTCTACAATAAGACTTATAACATCACTTCCTATACTTGTATCTTGAATTATTTTTCCAAATATTCCTAATATTTTATCCGTTCCTATTCCTGTATCTGATACTATTAATGAATTTATAATACTTATTAGCTCAGAAGAACTTATAGTATCACTAACAGATAATTCTATAATAAAGCTTATTAATCCAGTTCCTATTCCACTATCTTCTATTAACTTACTAAAAGTCCCTAAGATACTATCAACTCCAGTTCCACTATCAGAAATACTTAAAGTATTTAGGATAGTTATTAGGTCTATTGCTGAAGCTGTATCGGATATTATCAGTTCATTTAATATTGTTACTAAATCTACTCCACTTAATGTATCTTCTATTAGTTTAGTAAATGTACCTAAAATCCTATCAACCCCAACACTTGTATCAGATTGAGTAATAGCCACTATTATACTTATTGCATCTATTCCAGAAGAAGTATCGGAAGTAGTTAACTGAGTAAGTAGAGATACAATATCTGAACTAGTTCCTGTATCCGATTGAGGAATTTGGTTTAATAATGATAACAATTCTGCTCCTGTAATAGTATCACTTATTTCTATAAGTGTATTAAAATTTATACTTCCACCTAATGAAACACTTCCATAACTATCATTTCCATAAACCATAATTAGAAATTAGCTCCAAAGTCTATCGCATTACCTAACGTTGGTATCGTTGCATATACATTATCTATATAGAAAGTATTTAATGCATCTGCACAAGACATTCTAAACCTTACTTTATCTATATTATCCTTATCTATATTTGCTATATCTGCTATATCTATTTCCTCTGTTTGAAAAGTATCTGCACTGTCTATGTCTATTATATGGTTTATTACTGATTGTGGTGCTACTGCTGGAGCAGTAAAGTTAGCTGTCCAGAGTGCTCTACCTTTTGTTATTCTAAATCCATCTATATGTCCATTATAAAATAAAGAAGTTGCTACCATTGCCCCTATACGCAACTTACCCAGATTAAGGTTATAGTTAGCTGTAACTGAACCACCATCTGCTAATACACCATCTAAATAACCTTTTATAGTTCTTGAACCATCAGCACCACCATTTCCAATAATAGCTATGTGATACCAGGTATCAACAGTAAGTTTAGTAGCAAATAGAGTTGGAAGTGGAGTTTCCCCCATTCCATAAATATAAGGATAACCACTAGCTTCCCAAGATGTACCAAATGCTAAATCATTTAGAGTATTATTATCCCCAACTCTCATATCAACAACAGTAAGATAAGCAGTAGATACATCATGTGGTCTAATCCAGAAATCTATTGTAAACGCTCCTGTACCTGGAGAAAAATCAGCACTATCAGGAAATGTTAAGTAATCACTATCACCATCAAACAGATAACTAGATACACCAAACTCTTTCTGAGCTGTATCTAATTGTGCTGTTCCTACAAATGTAGGTATATGAGAAGCATAAGACTCATCTTGAGTATTCATATGGAGTAGTAGTTTAGTATTTGCATCTGAAGTGTATGGAGTTGATTCAGGGGTAAATGTAGTAGTCCAACGAGCCGACCCTTTACTAACTCTAATTTCATCCATATGCCCAGCAAAATAATAAGCAGCTCCTTGGTCTCCAATTTCTACAGTACCAGCAATATCATAATCAGTAGAATTTGTTTGTGTTGTTCCAATCTGTGTTCCACCCACGAATAATCTCAAGTTAGTACCATTTCGTGTTACAGCAACGTGTGTCCAAGTATTATCAGCTATCCCATGTGTAGTTTTATAATCCCAAGCAACTGCCGCTCGCCCAATACCCATTTCTCCAGCCGAAAACCCGAAGAAGAAATCTCCACTTGTTGCACCATTAAATATAAACCCATTTGCACTTGCACCAACTGTTACTCTCACCCAAGCTTCGACTGTAAAATCTCCTGTACTAAAATCCCAATCAGCACTTGTAGGTATCGTTAAATAATCAGAATCTCCATCTAACAACAATGATGTAGAACCAAACCTACTCTGTGCAGTAGATAGTTTTGCTGTTGCAACTTGTGTAACTATATGTCCTGTATTGCCACTATCTAATATTTCTTTACTTCCGTCTACTCCATCACCATTAAGTATTAATTTTACATCACTATCTGCAAATGTAGCTTCTATTGTTTTACCAGTTTCACTTGAACGAGCATCTAATTTTATTAGTTCTTGGTCTGAGAGGTCTATTGGAGAAGCTATTGTCCTAGTCAAAGTATCATTTAAACTATCCGTTGCTGCTGCTACTCCTTTTAGAGAGTAAGAACCTTGAGTTTTAATAGTTGATTCGGAGTAAGCCTCATATCTTGAACTATCTATAGTAGTTGTAGCCTCATCTGTCCCATCAAAATGAAGTAAAAGTTTCGTGTCTGCATCAATCTGATGAGGAACAGTAGGTGCTGTAAAATTAGAAGTCCAATCTGCTGTTCCTTTAAGTATTCTAAACTCATCTATCCAACCATTATGATGATAATAAATACCTCTTTTCCCAATATATGCGATACCTGCTTCAATATCATATGAAGTAGTAGCAGTATTACCAAGTTGAGTACCATCTATAAAAACTTTCAAATCTGTTCCACTTCTTGTTACAGCTATGTGATACCAAGTATCTACTAACGGAGTCCAATCTGTTGTACTTATCTCGGCAGTCCCACCAATATAGACTGCAAAGGTGTGATTGGGGTGATAGTATTGTATTTCAATATTTGTGTAAGATGGTATAGTTATAAATATACTACTAGCCATAGTAGACCATCTGGCTTGAAAATCTATTGTAAAATCTCCCGTCCCAAAAGCAAAATCAGCACTGCTGTCAATATCTAAAAAATCACTATTCCCATCAAGCAATAAGGATGAACCACCAAATTTCTTTTGAGCAGTGTCTATTTGTGCAGTTTCGTTAAAATTAATAGTGTGATAAGTAATCCCTTTATAAGCCGCTTGTGCTAAAGCATCTGAAGTTAGAGTTTCCATAAAATCAATCTCTACACTCATTTTAATACCCCCATCTTTTTCAACTCTTTCTCTCCTAATAATAAATATTTTATATCTGGATTTTGTTTAATAAACTCTTTTATTTTTATTAGTGCTTCTTTTCTCATCCAACCTTTTATTTCAACATATACTTCTTTTTCAGGTAAGAAAAAATCTGGTGTGTATGCAGTGTGCCCTAAATCAAAAGTAGTAGGCTCATAATCCCATTTTATATTGTTTTTATCTAAATATTTAGCATAACCTATTTCATACCCACTTCTCATATTTACTCCTTTATATTTGCCCCAAGTAGGTGTTTTTGGTTTAGCAAGAGAAGAACACCTTCTAGAACAAAATCTACTCTTTAATTCACACCTTCTTACTTCATATTCTTTATTACATTGTTGGCAAATATTTATAAATCTTTCTC
>Ga0222628_1000288_pt1 | contig 23440 bp, 25 predicted proteins | sample AntAcemetageno95_FD_179860 | JGI IMG/M metagenome (GOLD analysis project Ga0222628, IMG submission 179860) | Saline water microbial communities from Ace Lake, Antarctica - #95 | ecosystem: Environmental > Aquatic > Non-marine Saline and Alkaline > Saline | place: Antarctica: Ace Lake | collected...
CTTCTTTTTTGTTTGAGGCGGACAAAACTTCCAGGCCTAATTTCTCCGCTACCGGCATTAAGATTGTTGAGAATCCTTTAATAAAATCCTCCTGCAATGTTTTGGTTCTTCCAACAAATCCAACCACCGGCTTTTTGGTCATACTTATCATACTCGTCATACTTTTTTGCTTTGGCTTGAATCTTTCGGTGTCGACTCCATTATGCAAAACAAAAACATCCTGCTTTCTTCCTAGCTTTTTGAGTTTGTGTTCGAGTCTGAATTTGATATCTTCGTTCTGGCAGATGATTCCTGCTTCTTCTTTGTTCGTATTTAGGTGCGCCGTGATTCTATCTTCAGCCAACTCTCCGCCGGTTGTTATGCTGGAGAAACTTATCGACCTTAAGTCTGGCCTGAATCTTAAAAGTTTTTGATGTCGCTTGGAGCTGCACCTGGCCCAAACTAAATCTCCATTCCAATTTTTATATTTATCGAGATCCTTCTTTGCATCTTCAATAATTAAAAATTCATAATTTGGAAGTCTCTTTGTGACCTCCATGACTGTGGTGTGGTAGCACCAATCTGTAGCATCAATATGAACGAGGATTTTTGGCCTTTGTTCTGGTATACCAAAAAATGCAGAGAATTCTTTTTTGTAGCCTGGGATTCTCTTTTCTAAATTTTCAATGAATTTATTCTCTGTGAAGTCGTAGTCTTCTTGGTTTAGGATTCCGGATCCTGTTTTTCCTCTGTCTGACCAACTGCTTGCTTTCTCGTCATAGTAAAAGTTCGACCAATCTCCAAACTCGATATATCGCCTAACTTGTGTTTTGATTTCGCAGAGTGCCAATTGGTCCGAGAACCATTCCTCTTGTCGCTTTTCGCAGTTGGCTCGGTACTCTTTGATTGTTTCCAAATCATTCATCCCAAAAATCTCCGCAGCATAGACAGCCTTTCCAAAATCATTTTCAAAATTTCGCCTCATCAAAATAACCTTAAGGGGTTCCAACATTTCCAGGAGTGACTCGGGTGTTTTGTTAATCATGGCCGTGCAGTCTATCCATAGCAAAGGTTCTCCTAGCCTAATCCAGGCTTTCTCCATAAATTCTCCTTTTAGGTATGTGACTCTGAAGACTTTTTTGTCGTTTGGAGTCTTTTGAATCAGTTGCTTTTTCTCGTTTATGAATTCGACATTTGGGAATTTCTCCTTAAACTTTTTTTGCATCTCCTGGCTAACATTGATTAAAAAAATTAAGCACTTTTCGTCTGTGGATTTGTCCTGGAGGCTAGTTAAAAAGTGATGCAACCAGTTGAGATATGATTCTGTGCTCATGCTTACGATCGCCATATAAAGAGAAACTTGTTGTTATTTATAAATATTCCTAATTCTTCGGGGTGTGCTCGTACCATTCCGCGCAATAGGAGATTATGTTTGCGGATGTTGAGCCGTTAGTTATTCTAAAAATATAAATCCTGTTTCGTCATAAGCATTAACGAAGGATTGTTCAAAATCAATATTACGGCCGGTTCGTGCGCTCTGGATTACTTTCCTTACCATGATATTTTAACAATTCTATTCTATAAAAAATTACCTATTTAAAGCGGAACGAACCTTCTGAACCCAAGTGCCACAGTCAAGATAAAAAGCCATAGCGCTCCGATGATAATTTGGGTTTTTGTTCTGTATTTGCAGTTTTGGTAATAAGTCATTTTGGTTCTGATCTCTTGGATATTGTCAAAGACTACGGCTTCCCTCTGTTTTTTTGGGAGACTCAAGAATTCGTCCCGGTTTAAGTCGATTGGCATAATGTTGCTAACAATGGGTAATAAATAAACGTTACTATCCGCAGATGAGTCTTGGGGATCTTAGAAAGTTTGCAACCTCGTAGGATTCTCTATTATATTCTCCTTCAGATAAATCAACTTTATAAAATTCGCTGCTCTCATCAAAGCAGATTCCCATAAAAGTATCATTGCATTGCATATCGTACTCGTCGGTATGGTCGACTTCTCTGGTTGAAAAAATATAAGAAGGAAAGCAAAGAGACTCGATGATCAATAATGCTATAAGGATTTTTGTGATTGTTTCCATGGACTTACATAGGTTTTCTGTTTAAAAAACCACGCTTTTCGGGTTGTAGGTCTTTTCTTTTGACTTCTCCATGTGCGCAACCGCATTCCCAAGATGAGTCTCTCGTTCTTTGAGGCTAATCATAAAATTCTCTTTTGATATTTTTTTATTTAAATTCTTCAGAAGTTCTAGGTCTTCCCTTAATTCTTGAAGCCTTGCGAGTTTCTCTGGGGTTAGGGAGTTGAGACTATTTAGAAAGTCCTCAGTTATTTTTTGGGCCTGTTTGACTCTGACGATCTCGTCTTCCAAGTCTGTGAGGCTCAGTTCTCTGTTGCTCATTTCCATGTTTAAATTTCTCGATCTGTGCCTATAAGTTCGGTTCCAGATATCGGCGGTACTGCATCTTTGTACTTCTTAGCCAAAAGTTCCTCAACTTCTGCAAGCCACAAAGGTTGCCCAGTGATTGGATTTGCTTTCTTCGTTTCCAAAGAAAGGCCCAAGTTCTCAACACCATATTCGGTGTCGACTTTCACTCGAAGTTGTCCGCCAACTTCTTTAACCTCTAATATTTTTATTTTCATTATACGTCTAGCTCGTGTTTACATTTAATCGTCCCTTGAACCAAGTCTCCATTTGCATTGTCTGTGAATACTCTTGCTCTCCAAAATCCCGGAGCATCTGGATAGGTCCCTCCATTCGAGAGATCAACATCAAAATCTATGGTCTTCCCGGTATTTAATATTGAGTGTTTATTAATCCAAGCCGCACCATTCCAAAAGTCTACATAAATACTGACTTGGGTTGCGTTTATGGATCCAGAATCGGACACCCCATCTCCAATTGCAACATTATGATTATGACTTGCCGCTCCGTAGGATCCGTCATCGTGGCCGTGATTATCTGCCTCATACGATCCGTCAGTATGTCCGTGATTTGCTGCCGAGTATGTTCCGTCGTCGTGATTATGTTTGATTGTTAGTACGTTGAGCGCACCTCTGAGACTTATCGCTCCGGTTTGAGGTCTGACTTGCACGTAGATGTCATGTGTGCTAGACGTCACGGTTCCAACAGCTATTCCTCCGCTTATCGACATTGATGTGTCTCGGAATCCGTCCATATAAGCTGCCCAAACTGATGCTCCGCTTCCAGTTGTGGTAGGGTCGATGTATCCAAAGACGGAATCATTTCCTATTCTAACATCAATATCTTCTGCTCCTCCGGAACTTCCGAGGATAGTCATTTCTGCTACAAGATCTTGATTCAAATAAGAAGAGCCGGGTCTGACAGTTGCAAGCGTGGTCCAGACTCCAGAAGAGCAAGCAACCGTGCTTAATCCATCACTTCCAACTGAGGTATAAGTATAATGTGTCCCTGAATCTCCGCTCACACTTGGAGCAGTTGATGCGCTTGTTCCACTTACATCCGGCTGGGTATTTGCGCTTGTTCCGTTAACAGTTGGGGCCACGTCATCCTCGCTTGCACTTCCAACTCCGCTTCTAAATGGATCCACGTCATAATCAAGCGTGAATGTGTTGACTCTCAAATTTCCAACTTCGTCTTTTATGAATGCTTCTTCGAGGTATGCTTTGACTCTCAATGGTGCCGAACTATTTCCATTAATCATCTCGGAGAATGTTAGGATATTTGTGGTTCCTTGCATGTAAGAACTTGTATCTCTGAATTGTTTTGATAGCTTCATTTGTTCCTGGCCTACCTTGATCAAGGTTTCTGAAAATTCTTTATTGACAACTTCAAAACTCAAAAATTCTCTATTATTTTTTATTCCTCTTTCTACTGCTGTGACTCTCACTTCTTCATCTTCAAGTCCGACATCTTTTGAGTTGATTGTGATCACGTCCCCTGTGCCTATTGTGGAGCTTAGGTCGTTGACGTTGAACAAGTATACCTTAACCGGATCCTTGAATTTTGGGACTAGGATATCCGCCTTTTGGTTTGCCTCACTTACAGACACGGCCGTTGGATCCAAAACTGTCTTAACAATCACTCCGTATGTTGACTGGGAGCCTGCATCTTGGCCGCTAGAAGATTCTGATTTGATTTGATTGGCCCCATCTCCCTTTCCATAAACAATAACATAATTTCCGGTTGGATAAGTTCTTCGATATGAGATGTTGGAAATTTCCAAACCATCGTTTAATGTTGCGACACTCGTTGCACTTCCTCTATGATCAGAAATATCAACCTTCAAAGAGGCCGGATTGGAATCGTCGAAGATTATGTCCTGGCCTGTTTTTGATATCAAATCTCCGCATGCGTTGAGTATGCTGTCAGATTTCTCGAGACGGAAGTCGATATCCAATCCAGTTGCGATTGTTCCTGGGGACCATTCGGAGGCTTCACTTATTGCGCTATTGAAGATTGTCGCGCTAGCAGTTGCAGTCCAAGGAGAATTCGCATAGTTGCCGTTTTCCCTGGCCATCGTGATTTCTTTTCCTGTGAATGTCGCCTTAACAGAACCACCCTGGAATCTTTCAAGAGTGGCCACTTCTCCATATAATTGCTGAACGCCATCACGATAAATTAATAATTTGGATCCTTCTTGGAGTAGAGCTTGATCTGAGCTGTTGAGAGATTCAAATTTAAGGACCCCTTCTCTGATTTGATTTAGTGGATCCACATAAGTAAAATTTTGAGTTTCAATGGTCCCTGTCTTTCCTGCAAGGTTCTCAATATCAATTCTATAAACCATTATGCACTATGCCCATCTCGGAACTTCTTTGTTAGAGTCCCAGTTGTGTTTGTTGCGGTGACCGTTGATATGTTTGCGGCCGCATCCAATTTGAGAAGTCCGGTTGTTTTAGTTGTTACGATTGTTGGGCTTGTGTAGGATGCATTGTTGTCAACTTCTATCACTCCGAATTTAGAGATGTTCAATCCGCTTCCAGATTCGATCATCTTCACGAAGGAATATCTGAAGTATGTGTTTCCGACAAGGTCCGCCTCTTTGATTGTGATTTCATTTCCAAGAGCATCCGCCAAAACAATATCCCCAGCCCCATCATGCTGGCCTGTTATCTCTGTGACGAATGTTGTTATGTTCCCTGCATTAACTCCAGTTATCCTTTCAGTATCTCCGAAGAGTATTGCTAGGACTGTTTGGAAAGTTGCAACATAATCTACGAAGTTTGTTCGACCTCCGGAGTGTGTCTTTTTGCATTGACTAAGCATTCCCAAATAATATCTATCAGAAGTAAAATAAAGCCTTTGAAGTTCATTTGAGAATTGGAATTTTGACAGGCTCTCGTAGTCTGTGTTTCTAGTGGATCCGGAGAAGTGCCCGGACAAAACTACCAGCTTTGCGTTGTTTCCTCCTCCGCTTACAACCATGTGATGGTTCTTGTATGGGATTGGGAAATATGTGTTGTTAGTATCGATTGGATCGTCGAAGCTATTTGGGTTATGTGGGAACGAGAATGTTCCAGTCTCATCATTGAATTCTATTGATACTGCCATCAGAAATAAACAACTTGTGAGTCTGCGCCCCCCATCGCCATATCTTTTTGGGTTCTTTCTCTGTTTAAATATTGAAGCATTGCCGCACTTGATTCTTCATCTGTTAGTTTTCTTCCGAACGTGGGGTTTCCCATAATGCCACCGATGAAAAACTCTAGGAAGGATTGACTTGTGTCTTCTCCTCTGGCTTCAGACAAGTAAGTGTCAAAAACTTGGCCCAATAATGCTGTAGATAAACCAAGCCCTCCAACCGATCCGAACTTTGCTCCGGTTCCTACTGCCGTTGGTAGTGCTCCCCCTTCAGCCGCAGCAGTTGCACCTCCAGCCCCTGGTATTGGTATCTTTTTGATTAAATTAATAAATTTAGAAACTGCCTTGTAAGCCACACCACCAACACCCAAAGCAGCAACGCTATTGACAATTCCACCGAATAAATCTGGATTCTGTTGTGCCCATCCGGATAAGTCCGTCATCCATCCTGCGGCCGTCTCGAATGCCGGCGCAAGAGACTCTCCGATTGCCATTGATAATTCCAATCCTGCGACTTTCATTTGCGCCATGGATCCTGCGACTGCCGGGGCATTTTTTGCTATTGAGAATAATCCAACTCCTGCGGCCGCAACCCCAACAAAACTTGCGGAGATCCCTTTCGCACTTGATTCTGTTCTGACCATGTCTGAGTTTAGAGAATCGAATTTGTCTCCAAGTTGATCAATTGAAGAATTAAGACTTCGAACTGAGTCCTGGATTGACTGAGTATCCATCTTCGCGCCGATTGTTAGTTGACCCTCTACAATATTCCCATCTCCTTCATTAGTTGGTTTTTGTTTTGGATGCTAATTTGTTTTTGATTCTTTGCCATTTTCATTTGTTTGATGAATCTGAAATCTGCGGATTGGTTTTGTCTCCATTCGGTTGGACTGATTCCTTTCTCGTATGATTCGTACATATCTAAAAACAGAAGTTCTCGTGGGTCCTCAATGCCTATAACTCCGTCCTGTGAAATCAAAATCTTATTTATAAGTTTTTTTTTACAGAGTCATCTTGGAATTCCACTTTATTGATTCCTGTCATTAGTTTACCCATCAAATCTGAACTCAACTTGCATAAAAATTCTTCTCTTTTCTTAGCTGGCAGATCCTTAAATTCTGAATCAATCATCAGTATCTTTTTGACATGCTCTTTTGAATATGGAGCCTCTAAAATATTTCTTAATTTGCACTTGTTTAACTTTCCAAAATTTTGCCTAGTTGTTTGGACCATTTTCCCTTCGACCTCTGCATCGACTATCTCCATGTAGTCTGGGGCCCAGTCTAGCTCATCCGAGTTGCTTACTTTCTTATATCTAAAAGTCCGGCCATCAACAACTACGTCAACTATCTCTCCGGCTTCCAAATTAAAATCAGAAAAATCAGTAGGAGAATCCATCTTCGCCTGTTATCGTGAGATTAAGTGGAACGCCAACCAAGTCAATCGGGGAAACGCCTTGCATGTTTGTCGCGCCTATTGGGGCCGTGCTTAGTCTCATACTATTTAGTTGAAAAGAAATAAAATTGTGAGTATCAACTTGCAGCTTGATTATGTTGCTCCCTGCCAGAACTGTGCCGTTATCCCAATCATCAAAAAAACTACTATCACTAGGATTAATGTTCATCGTCATTCCGTATCTTTTTAGTGTGCAGATTGGTTCTCCCAACTCACGATCGAGTGTGTAGTTGCAGTATCTTGAATCGTCTTCGTTTATTCCGTTGTTGCATCTTATCTCTCCGGAATTAACCTCAACAACCTCTCCGCCTTCGTATGTGAATGTTTGGTTGAAGAATCTGTATGCAGTTGCTGTTGGGTATGCGATTGTTGTGATTGCGGTCCCTTTGCTATATCCACTTGCAACACACTCAGCCTCAACCGTTACGAATCCGTCCGTTGGTCCGGTTCCTTTCTGCCATGCGAATCTCCAGGACTTGATTGTGCATCCTGTCAGAGTGATCACTTCATTGGTTGCCAATCTTTTGGCCCATTCATATTGGAAAGTTTTGACTGGGTTGTCTATAGTCCACACGTGCTCGTTGTAGGTAGTTTTGTCGACGTTCGTAACATCTGGATGAGTTGAATATTTTATGAAAGAAAAATTGTAAGGTGTGAATTTTAGGGTGAAGTTTAACTTAAGTGCGCCTTGCTCCATGTCTTTAACTTCTGCATTGTCTCCTCCGTTGTTTAGGATCTCTTGCCAGTTCTGATCGAAGTCCGGAGTGAAGATTGTGTTGTAACCTACGATTTCCCCATCGTCGACCATAGTGTTCGTTCCAAGATTCTTAAAACCGCCTTGCTCCTCTACCCATGCATTCTGTTCTCTCGAGCCTACATCATATTCACTCATATTTCTATTTCTCCCTCATTTGTACTATCGAACTCGAGTATAAATAATTTATGATGGGCCTGGTATTCTTCATCGAACGGCAAGTCCCTGTCTGATGTTGGGATTCTTAGAGAATAACCGTAACAATGCAACTTATCCTCGTTGTCAGATAGGTTCTTTTTGGCCTTGCTTATGAGGTAATCTGCCAGCTTGTCATTAGACCACTTGAATCCGTTTGGGTCTGTGTAGATAAAATCACGCTTTACCCAGAAGTCTAATTGGAGCGCGATTGATTCTTCCATTGGTGCTTTGTAGTTTCCGAATCTAGTTGCAGCTCCAGCGATCTTCAAAACACTAATCCTGGGGAACGATGTTGCCGATAGTTTAGTGTTTGATTTGTCCGGATAGATCCAACCATTTCCCTGCTTGTAATTAACAACAACTTCTCCGGCTGCCGCGGTTGGTAATAGGATTTTGAAGTTCTGCCAATCGTAGAAGTAATCTTTCCATTTCTCCTGGGCCACTCCTCCAATTGTTAGGCTGGTTATGACTTGTGGGCTTCCGGTTGTGGCTGTTAGAGTATAAGAAGTTGCTCCGGCCGATAGGGTTTCGGAGTTTGTTGATTCTCTAGAAGTTCTCGGGTCCGTCATGACCTCTCTGAGTAAGTCTGCAATAATCACTTTGGGGTTTAATGTGTAGTTCGTCATCTTGACTGGAATTAACTCCTCTTGGAGTATGCTCATAATTAATCTATAATCTTTAAATAGTTATCTCTTGGTTTCATCCTGGAAGAATTTTGGAACCCAAATCTTTCTAACTTCTAAAAAAGCCGGGTACATGAACGGATGAGCATCGGTTCCAAATTTTGCGATCTTCTTTGCTACTGGGTACGCCGCATTTTCATCCCCTAGCTTCAGCCTGGCCCAATCCTTCAAATCGTTGGGGTTTACTCTGTGGGGTTTTGTTCCAAACTCAACCGCTTCCGAATGTTGCGCCTGGGAAATGATTTGGTATTCTGTTGCTCCGTATTGCTTTGGGAAGAAGTCTATCTTCTGCGCGAGTTCGTCCGTGGCCCCCCTGGGCGCGTTCTGGACTGCCAATGCATGAATCTTCAAAACAGCCTTAAATAAAACATTCTTAAAAATACCCTGGACCTTCTCCTCATCCAAATTAAACTCTACTTCGAATGCCATACTACTCTGATCCAGTCAGACTTATATTTCTTACGACTCCGATCGAATAAACATTCGGATATTGCGCCGTGATTTTATCCATGTGCCATTCGACATTGTCGCTCCTAATAATAGAATCTCCTTCGATTAGGTCCTGGTCCACATCAAAATAAACCTTCAGATTTCCTGGAACCGCCAAACCCATCTCATGAATTTTTAAGTCCTTCGCGGTGATGTTTCCGAAAACAACCTTTATTTCTAAGTCGACATAAGTTTGAGAAGTCATTCCGCCCATTCCGTCGTTCACATCAGTATACCTTCTCCTGGTTACGGTTTCGCCTTGTTTTAAGATAGGGTTATTCTTGAAACTTGTTTTGTTTCCGATTGTCATTAAGCATACCTCAGATTTTGCATTTTGTCTGCAACCCCAGTCTGTTCTGTTAGCCTTTTTATCTCGGCACTCAACATCTTAACCGTTTCTCGAAGGTTCGTGTATGGCTCTCCTAGTGCTTCGTTGTACTCTCCTAAACTCCAAGACGTAACGTCATTGTAGGATCCCCCGGTAATATGAACGAAGATCTTAATTGCGGAGAGGTATTTGCAGAGTTGTTCGATTGCGGTTGGGATATTGGACTGGCCGTAGGATCCGCTCACTCTGATGTCCTGGTAGTTGTACGGTGTTTGAATAGTTGGATAAACGAATAATTTAATACGGCCCATGGGGATGACTTGGTAATCGAACCCTTCAGTTCTTTCATTCCATTCGTATTCGCCGCTTTCGTCTGGTGTGATGCTTGTTCTGAATTCAACCTTAATGTCGGAGACTCCCCTATGATCTAAAATTATATTATGCCTAACTGAAAGATACTTTGAGTCGAGTGTTTCTTCGAATGTTTCTGTCCGGCCGTAGACTCGTTTGGTTGCTTGGTCGAGGTTCTTTGAGACGTCATAGATCCAATCGTAGATGTCGTTTGTTGTGATTGAATCTGGAAGGGTTGCTGTGGTTAGTCCGGCCGCTCTCAGGACATCTTTTGGGTCTGTGTATATATATCTTGCTTGACCTTGGTTTGGTTCAGAATAATCCGTCGTTTTGGTTGCATCGTCATTTGTGAATCTTATTTTATAAAAATCCGTTGAGATTCCGTTTGCATCGTAGTAAGTAAAATCAGAAATTACCAGAGTCGTAATCTTTGAATAGACTCCTGTTTCGGTGCTAGACTTATGAACTTCTGTTTTCGTCCATGTTGAGTCGGATGGACTTTCCTGCCATAATATTAAATTTCCCATTGTTTTTTTATAGTGTTTGAATTAATTAAATGTTTCTATTGATTTAATTGTTGGAGTTATGTTCTCGGAAACCTTGATTGTGGGGACTATGTTTTCAGACATCTTAATTGTTGGTTTAAAAGTGTCAGTTATTCTTATAGTTGCATTAGAGGTCTTCTCGAATAATATCCGAAATAAAACTCTGGCATCTCCGGTTTTTTGGATTTGGTTATCGTTTATCTTAATCCTTGCAGTTGCGGTTTTGTCGATTTGGCTTTGAATTTTTATTCTAGAGTTGGCTGTTTTTTGGATTTGGCTTTGGATTAATATTCTAGCATCGGAGTTTTTGTCGATTTGATTTTGAATTAAGATTCTTGCAGTTGAGGTTTTATCGAAAGAGTCTTGGATTAGAATCCTGGAGTTGGCTGTTTTGTTAAGTTCGTTATTGTTGATTTGAATTCTAACATCGGAGTTTTTAATAAATGAGTTAATAGATCGAATATAGGCAGTTCCATTTTTTGTGAATTCTGTGTTGTTGATTTGAATACTTGCAGTTGCGTCATAGACTTGCTCAGTATCATTAACTTGTACTCTAGAGGTTCCGGTTTTTGTGAAGGAATCTTGTGTTTGAATTCTAGCATCGGAGTTTTTAATAAAGGAGTCTTGGAATACAATTATGGAGTTTGCTGTTTTATTGAATTGGTTGTCTATGATTTTTATCCTTGCAGTTGCGGTTTTGTCGATTTGGCTTTGAATTTTTATTCTAGAGTTGGCTGTTTTGGTGAAGGAGTCTTGGATTAGGATTCTGGCTTTGGCTTCTTTAGTGAATTGACTTTGAATTAAGATTCTTGAGTTGGCTGTTTTGGTGAAGGAGTCTTGGATTAGGATTCTGGCGTTGGAGTTTTTATTGAATTGGTTATTGTTGATTTTTATTCTAGAGTTGGCGGTTTTGTTTATTTGACTTTGGATTAGAATCCTTGCTATTGAATCCTTTGTGAATTGATTGCCTTGTATCTCTATACTTGAATTTCCTGTCTTGGTGAATTCTGTGTTGTTTATTTCTATTCTTGAGTTGGCGGTTTTGTTGAAAGAATCTTGTGTTTGGATTCTGGAGTTTGCTGTTTTATTGAAGGAGTGTTGTAATATAATTAATGCAGTTCCATTTTTTGTGAATTCTGTATTGTTGATTTTTATTCTAGAGTTGGCGGTTTTGTTGAATAATAGTTGCCTTTGAATTCTTGCATTTGCTGGTTTTGTGAATGTTATTGGGGCTTTGACTGCCGTGAAAGTTCCGTCTGCTGTGAATGTATGAACAGTATTTGAGCCATCAGTTGTGATTGTTCCACCTGTGCAATCTCCAAAGTCAGCCGTAACATATGAAATAATAACAATACCAGAACCACCAGATGCACCAACATCTCCTGCTCCACTACCACCTCCTCCACCTCCGGTGTTTGCAGTTCCAGCTGTCCCAACATCTGAACTTCCGTCTCCGCCTCCGCCTAAACCACCACTACCGACAGTCCCTGAACTGTACATTCCTCCACCTCCACCTCCGCCATAATAAGTAGATGTTCCGCTTATCGGATTTGAAAATCCATCCCCACCATCTCCTGACACAGAAGCAGTCGCATCAGAACCATTTTGACTTCCTCCTCCGCCTCCGCCTGTTGGATATGGGAAACTATCATATATGCACTTTCCACCATCAGCACCCTGAGAACCTGTTCCACCTATTGCTGAAGAGTTGGTACTACCTGCTCCTCCCCCACAACCGCCATTTATTCCACTAGTATATCTATTACCTCCTCCTCCTCCTCCGGTTGTGGATATAAAAGGAAAAGTACTATTACCACCTGCAGACCCACTAGTTCCACCAGTTCCTCCGGCCCCTCCATCCCCAACAACAACAGAGTATGCTTGTGCGATTACTGATAATGCCGAGTTGAATGATAAACCACCAGCCCCACCTCCTCCTCCGCCATTTGCTCCTCCACCTCCGCCTCCAGCGACAACTAATGCCTTTATTGTTCCGATGAAACTTGGAATTTGGATTCTGGCATTTGCATCATAAACTTGGGTGTTATCGTCTATCTTTATTCTAGCTGTTGCGGTTTTGTCGATTTGGCTTTGAATTTTTATTCTAGAGTTGGCTGTTTTGGTGAAGGAGTCTTGGATTAGGATTCTTGAGTTTCCTGTTTTTGTGAAGGAGGCAGATGTTGAGAATGGATAAGCCAAACCATCTCCAGAATTATAAAGTTCCCCTACTTCTGTTGAGTTTAATTCTCTTGACCATATACCTACTTCGTCGATTAAACCATTAAAACCAAAACTCGCAGTCGGTTGTGCGATTCCCATACTTAAACTTCCTGCTGTTGTCCAGATACTAGAAGTTATTGTATTTTTTAATACCCCATCGTTATAAACATAAGAATTAGTCCCATCGTTAGTTATTACTGTGTGATGCCAATCATTATCATTCCATAAAATAGAGCTTAATTCGTTATCTGTTGAACCAATTTTTAACCTCATATAATTACTGTTTGAATATCTTGCAAATTGGAACCCCGTAGTATCACTAGTTCCTTGTCCTATTAGACTCCTCCAAGTAGTTCCTCCAATCCAACTATCTACTTTCCACCAAAAAGAAAGACTTTTTATATTAGAACTTAAGGTAGTAGTAACTTTGTCATCGACTCCATCAAAATCAAAAGCACTATTTATCTTCCCACTAGCATCATATAAATTAGCTGTGTTCGTTGAGGCTGTCCCATCGTTAGAACCATGAGCATCATCAACAGTCGTACTAGCTGCGTTCTCGTCTAACTTATAATAAGCAATAAGGTTGTCTGTTAACGCCATTATTCAGTCTTTAATTCGTGACCTTCATCTGTGACAAATGCAAATCTCTTGACGTTCTTTCCGTAAACATCTGCTTGCCATCCTATTCCATAGCCGACAGATTCTTCAGATCGCAATCCGGTCATCCGATATGAGACTCTTTTTCGATTAAAATTAATCCAACGAAGGTTGTTGATGTTTAGTTTAGCCTTCGTTTGCTCATCGAGGTTTAACTCGACAATGTTTCCATCGATTATAATTTCTCCTGTCTCTAGATTAATGTGTACATTTTTTCCTTTAGACTTGACTGAGAATGATTTTATTTCTTCGGTTTTTTTGTTGAGAAAGTTTTTGTTAAAGTCTCCAATGCTGAGGGTCTTATCCGCATCAAAGTTGAGTTCTTTTTCTTGGCCGTTTTCTTTGTATTTTATTTGTCGCATTATTTCATTGTATTGAATTAATTAACAATCTATAGAATCAACTCTTTAAATACTTTTCAGGCTGATGTTTTCTGTGCCATTTCATGTGACAAGACCTACACCGCATCTCGAGGTTTGTTAATTCGTTATTGAAGTGGTCGCCGTCCTTGTGATGAACGCAGAGTCCATGGGTCCTTTTGCATTTGACACAGACTTGCTTTAGGTTCGCAAATGCCATCTTTCGATACTCTCTCTCATGCCATCCTATTCCGGACTTTCTTTGGGCTAGAGATATCTTTAAAATTGTTTCCTCCGAATGAGAATGTCCAAGCATGTTTTTGTTTCCACGCATTGATTTTGAAATATTTTTTTTATGTTCTTCTGTTTTGTTCTTCCAAGGATTCAAATCATTAATCTTTTGAGATTGAGATAGTGTTCGAGCAGGAATGCCTAATCTTCGCATTTCTTTTTTAACCTTGTCTTGATTCCAACCCAACTCTCTAGCAATTGCTCTTTGAGATTTAGTTTGGTTCCAGTATAAGTCATATAATTTTTCCTTCATGGAAGAATAAGGATTCTTTTCTTTTTAAAAGTTTCGTCGTATTAAATGTCTTTACGACTCATCATATTGGATCGAAAGTGTTTGTGTTCCGATATCCCCTGGGGTTGTCACGGCATCCGTAGCATTAAGTTGGATTACTAGGAAGTCAGTCTTGTCTCCGTCAGTATCGATTCCGCCTGCGGGTGTGATGTCGATTGCAGTTCCTTCTGTTATTGGCATTGCAGTCGTAGCAACACTCGAGTTCGTGTTAACTGGAGTTACTCCGGTGGCTGTCTCTCCAACGGATAGTGTGATTCCTGCATCAGAGAAAGTTCCGGCAGATTTCCAAGCTAGTACATTTGTGATTGCGTTGAAGGTTCCAGTAAATTCAACCTTTAACCATCGCTCGTAAGAATAAGCTGTCCCGCTTGCTAGAATTGTGATTGGTGCAGCCTGATAAGCTGAGCCTGTTGTATCGTAGGCATCAGTGCTCATTAAGTTCCAGTTTGTCGCATCGCCAGCTGGTGCTTCTGTTCCGGCGTCTGTTCCGGTGTATACTTTTAAGTTATGTCCTGCTGCCATTTTATTTTTGTGTTGAGTTTAACCACTCCTGGTTGAGTATCTCCTCCGAGTGAAACTTAAAATAAAAAAAATTAAGTTTAGGTGTTTCAAACCTTACGAGGACGCACTTATTGCCGTAGCAATATTGTACGAAATAGCGATTGCATCAGTATGACGAGCTTGGAATCCGAAGTCTTCAATTAGCAATAACTGAACACGGTCGAATCTTGGATCATCCCATTTCTTAATCTTAAGAGTACGGGACATCTTTGCTGGTACACCTATAAACACTTCATCAGCATTAAACATAATGCATTCTGTCTGTGTTTCAGTAACTTCATCAACTACACCACTTGCGTTCAAGTTCTCTTGTACGTAGTTCGATTCTATGAATTGAACTCCGAAGATTGGTGGAATCTCGCCTTTGAATATTGTCGCATCGCCCTGGTACTTTTCCCAGGTTTGGATTTGTTCAATATTTCGTCTGGCTTGATCGCCCACAGAAGTGGATCCAATCATTACGCAACGGTTCTTTCGTCCTTGTGCATATCGTCCCAATGACTTCAACAGCTTGGAGACAATTGTCTCATCAAACTCAGCGTTCGAAGCATCGACTCCAGTTGCACTTGCGAGTTTTCTCAAACCCTTAAATGCTTTCCTTACATCAGTTGCAACTGTTACGTCGCTGTCCTGATGCGTAGTGGAATCGTCTCCGTTAATGATAGCGTTGATTTCCGCTTCCATTACTGAGTTGATCATATCTTCTTTCAAGATAGTCTCAATCTGCTCACTAGCGTTGTACTCCAGAAACTTATTGTCGATCATCAAGTTGATGCTCAACGTTTTCAATTCAATCTCACGCTCATCCGTAGATGATGCTGTGTCTTGAACTGGCAACTGAGTTGACGGATCTGTAGTGGCTATCGAAGCACCGATGTAACTCGTGCTCCATCTAGTCGTGAATGAGGGAATCTTCATCTTTAGGCTCGTCATAGTCATCGTTGGGATTACCTGTCTATGCCATGACCTTTCGAAGATTTCTCGAATTATATCCGCAGACCACTTGGTCGGAATAAATTCTTCACCGCTATTTGTTGTGTCATATGTCAATGCTTTCTGGAAAAAGTTTTCGCTAGATGCATCGTCGTTAGAATCTGCAAGAACACTTAAGCTCTTGTAATATTCACCGCCGATTTTTGCTTTTTTCAACATTTTTTTTGACCTTCAATTTAGTTCCTCAAGTAGTCCAAGAACGGAGTCCCTGATTTCGCTTGAGTTTTTTCTGCTGGGACTGGAGTTGCTGGTTCCTGTTCCGTTTTCTTTGATTTTCTAATTGCCTTCTCTGATTCTGATGGTAAGGACTTTTTAAATTCTGCAAGTTTGCTCTCTAGCTTTTCGTTCTTTGCTTTCTCATCTTCGAATGCTTTCTTATAATCAGTCTTATCTTCGTCTTCAGCCTTTTCATCAACTGCCTTCTCCGGGATTACTTCATCTTCAGCCTTTTTCTCGTTTGGATCTTCTTCCGCATCGCCCTCATCAGCAACTTCGGTTCCTGCATCTTCTCCATCAACATCTTCAACAGACTTCTTAATTGGTTTATCTTTCTTAGAATCCTTTTTGCCTACTAGATCTTGATTAACATTCTTGTCGGCTTCATCAACTTGTTCTTTCTTAACCATCTTCAATGCTTCGTCTTCGGATTTACCGTCAGCAACCGCCTTATCAAAAGCCTTTTTCTGAGAATCGTTCAAGTCTTCTTTCTTAACCATGGTTTTATCTTGGGATTTATTGTATTTAAAGTTTTCTCCATCTGCGGATTTCTTAATCTTTAGTTTATTCTCAGCATCTTCATATCTTCCCATAGATTCTTTCATTAATTTTTGCTTTTGTCCGATGTCGATTTTGTTGGCTGCGAAGTCTGTCATTATTTGGTTTACTTCACTTCCCCATTTCTTATGAAGTTCCTGGACCTTGCCTTCTATTTCTTCTGAGTGATTTCCTTGGCCTGTGCCTTTCTTAGGTCCGCTTCCTGGTCCGCCCTTTTTAATTTCCTTACCTTTCATGAAAGACCTTGGATCCCTCTCTTTAAGTATTTTTCTGGCCTTTTGGAAGGCTCCCATCATCATCGAGGCTCCATTGATTGGTATGCTCGTCAGACTCACTTCGGTTGCGGTGGCCTTTTTAGCAACGGTGATTGTCATGTCGTTTGCTTCGTCGTAGTAGGATTCGACTTCTAAAAATGAGCCTCCCATTGAGAGTCCGTCTAGGGATCCGTTTAGGATGCTCTGCCATATCTCATAAGACCTTTGATGGTCCTCGTTAAGTTTTGCGAGAATCATGAGTCCTTTCGAGTCTGTAGCCGTTGCAACAATTATCCCGGATGCAATGTCTGAGTAATCGTGATTTAAGAATATTTTATTGTACGGCGCGCTTGTTAATCCTGGGGCTAGTTCTTCGAGTGTCTCGATTGGAAAGAGATCCCCTTGCATGTCTACTTTTTCAACATTGGCATAACCCCAAAAATATTTCCCCGATTCTAGGTTAAGTTCTTTGAATTGTTCCGGCATTGATTCGTAGCCTAGGTTCTGGGTTTGTAGCTTATCCTCGTCGTCATTCAGTTGGAAACTCTTCCTTAATTTGAGAGGCATGTTAAATTTACACTCTCCGTTGGCCATAACAAGTATTTGATTCATGATTATTCTAGTTTTCTGATTTATATAAATCTTACTCCTAGATTAAAATGTGGGCTGGTTCCAAGCACACTTAGTCGTAGCCGACCACGACACCCACTTCCCAGTCTTTCCCAGTGGATAGACCGGTAAGGTTAGCATTCTGAACCCTAAATTTAGCCGATGCAAACAGCAGGGAATCGAACTCTGCACCTCAAGATATAAATACCTTACGCCCTTGCCTTTGGACTATGCTTGCTATCTAAATAAAAAATAATTATACTATGGTCTTAACCAAGCTGTGTTCTTAGTTCAGATATCATCTCTGCTCTATTTCTAATTACTTCAAAACAATCTTCTAATCTTCTCTCAATTTCATCAAGTTTTGTCATAGATTGTTTTTCTACACCTTCTTCAGAATCTGTTTTTGTTTCTACTATATTAAAAAAAGCATGGTGCATTCCCCTAACTTCTCGAGATTCTGCAGTTATTCTTCCTAGAAGATCTACCGCCTTTCTTATAGTCTCTTCAATTCTAGCAGCAACGCATGGTTCCGGACACTTATCATCTTCATCCATTTTTTACCTCCATTTTATTTAGTTTGTTTCCTATCTAAACAACAACTCTTTTCTTTTTAAAATCTCCTATTCCATGGTGAAAGTCAAAACGTCTCTGTCATTAGGCATAAATGGCGGGGCTAATCCGGAGTAGACTTTGTTTTTGTAGGTGATTTTGAATATTTTGTCGAGGCCGATTGCTTTCTCTGGGGTTCCGTATTTGGCTCCGAACTTCTTGGATTGCTCGCTTGTTCGATTGTCGTTTGTGATGACTAGGTACTTTTTGACTGGGGCTTTGGATCCCTGCATTGCGTTAAGGCTCCCCATATTGTTGGCTCGGTTCATCTCGGTTCGAACTAGGGTCTTGGTGTGGCCCTTTGCGGAGTCTCGGATTTTGTCTAGGGCCTTTTTGATGTCGGTTGCGGATTGGTTGTTAATGAATCCCACCTCTAGCACTCGCTTGATGTTTGCCAGTTCTCGGTCTGTGCTTGTTTTGACTTGGTCCAAATTGTAATCCCTTAAGAATGTTATTTCGTCTTGGTTTGGTTGGAATGCTTTCCCGATCTTCTTTGACACCTTTTGTCCGGCATCAATGTATTGGCTTTGAACGAATGTCGCGAATGCAACCCCCATCCCGGATTGACTAAACATCCTATCCATCTGGCTCATCAAATCATCCGTCACAGCTTTCTGAAACTTTCCGTTTCTCTTTTCTAGATCAACTTTTTTTTTAGCGAGACTTATTGCCTCATCGTAGAATTTGTTTAATGGACTGAGAACCTCAGCCTCTTTTTTTAGGCTTACTACTGGAGATTTTACGTTTTTTTTTACGACTTTTTTTAAGGATTTTTCAATCTTTCGTTCGGTTGGTTCTTCAACTGGTGCTTCGGTTTCTCCGGTTGGATTTGCATCGGACCATATCTCATCCGCGCCTGGGTATTCGGCTGGATCGAACTCTGGGTATCCGATTTGGACTCGGGCCTCGTTTAGTGTGACTAGCCCCTTCATCTTATTAACAATGTTCAGTTCCCTTTCCTCGTCTCGCTTGCTCGCCTTCTTACAAACAAACTTAATCTTATCAAATCCTAATCTAGGAAGTAATTCTGTGTTTGTCTTGTAGGCATGAGAGTTTTGTTTTGCTATCACTCGCCTGTCATAGGCCTGGAGCTGCACGTCTGAATTTGCTTTGTTCGAGTCCCCTGGCAAACTCATCATAATTGGCGGAACGCCCAACCCGATTAAAATTTCGTTTCGACATTCGATGTATCCCTTTTGGAAGTCGACATCTTTCTGGTTTAGGAAACTCTCGTATTTGATGTTGGTCCCTCTCAAGAATAAATCTTTTTGAGGATCGTTCTTTCCTTCAATGATTAGTTCGACATTGTCGTTGTACATATCTTCAGACATATCCCCTGGAAAAGTCCACACCCCTCTTGGCTTGTGGTTTTGGAAAATTGCCCCATTGTATTTCTCGATGAACTTTCTGATTGCTCCGGAGTAGAGGATTGTTGAAACTAAACTCAGGCCGTAGTCCCTATCTCCAAATGCATTAAATCTATAATGAATAATATCGCTTGGTTCTAATCTCGCTACAGTTTTGCCATCGAGTTTCTGGACGTACTTGTCTACCTCTCCGGTTTTTTTGTTTTTAATTTCGATGGATGGTGTTTCAATAATGTACGAATCAAACTTAAGGACTCCTTCGTTTAGAAATGTTTGGACCTCCTGATATGCGTCATCATAAACTCCCAAGCATAGTTGGATATTTCTCCACTTCTCCATGTAGTTGTCTCGGTAGAATAATTCTTCGGCATCTTTCTTTTGCTGTTCTGCTTCTGGAGTATCTTCCAACAATTCGAAGTCATACCCGGCGCACACATTATCGACATCGGTTTGGATCGCTGCCCTAATCACCGCATCACTAAAAAAATAATCTCTGAGCATTATCTGGTTGACTTTGTAATCTGGTTTTTTCGAGGAGTCTGATTTCTTCCCGGCTTTTGTAACTTCTGGGGTTGCCGTGTCTACGTAGTTTTTTAGGAAATTTCGGGCCGTTTTCTTAAAAAATCCTTCATTCTTTGGCTTTTCTTCATTTTTTTCCATGATATATTGAGTTTTCTTTAAATTAAATACCTTTCGGAACAATCCACTTCATTCTTGTGTATTTCTTTGAGCATCTGGTTGAGCATGTTTTGGCGTTCCTTGGTCTGATTCCTACCGGGATTCTGTTGTGTCTTCGGCTTTTTGAAACATAATATTTCCTTCCGCATCCTGGAATTATGCAAACTCTTTCCTCATAAACTTTTCTTAATTTCTTAGGATCCGTTATCATCCGGACCTCACGCTAAACCCGGACTTGTTTAGTTCGAACTGCATCCTGATCATAACCGCATCGGAATAATCTGGGGACCTTCCAAGTGATTTCTTAATTTCATCTTTTCCTACAATGTCTTGCACTAGGTCGTTGTCCGGGTCCTTGGATTTTAGGTGGCATAAATCTTCGACTAGGCCTTCTTTTATTTCTGGGCTAATTTCCTTAAAGATTGAGATTCTTCCGAGGTTGATGTAGTCTGCTAATCTGTAGTAGCATTGGGCTTTTAGGTTTCGGTAGTTTTGAAGTTTGTCTTTCTTTTCTTGCTCGGTTCGGATTGGACTAGAGTTGTTTACGAATCCCTTGATGCCTGGATAAAAGTCTTTGACTCCCCCACCAACCCCATCTTCATCAACTTGGATGTTCGATGTTGGGACTTGCCACTTACTTGCTAATTGATAGAGTATGTCCCGGACTTCTTTGACGCTCGTCTTGGGATATTTCCACGCTCCAATAATATGGAATCCCTGCCATAATAAAACAACCGTCAAGTCATCTCCAAATCTAGCCGGATCACAAGTTATGTATCTGGCCTTGTTTATTCGTGGCGCGCTGGTGAACATATCGTCCATTTTATCTCGGTCGATTAGCAATGCTGGGTCGTCATCATACTCCCAATCTCCAAACATCAACCGAGCTTTTTTTGCCTTGTCCTTAATCTCCGACAATGACTCTCCATAAGATTCTGCGGTATGAGGATTGTCTAGGTATAGTGATTGTAGGAAGACTCTGCTTTCTGGGAGAGTTCCTTCTTTCCATGGTTTATAATATTCGTAATAGGCCCAATGTCGTTTCGGGTTGCAAGTCATCAGTAATTTTGGGAAGATGTTATATTCTTTGTTCATGTGCCGGTTGATTCGGGATTTGAGTGTGTCGTATGCTCCGAAGTTCTGCTCACCTATCTCCTCTAGCCAACCGGACGTATACTCCGAACTTCCAAATCTTTCGTAGAGTGGGTCGCTTGGTAAGTAGGCCACATCTAGAAGGTCAATTGTGGATCCGTTGTAAAAGTGAATAACGTGGTACTTCCCATCGAACCACCAATCGATTCCGTTCTTTAGGTTGTGGGCTTTGCAGAATTTTAAAAATGTGATGTAGGTTGTCATCATCAAACGCTTCAGTTCATTCCTTCCGATAAACATTCTAATCTCTGGATAAGCCAAGCACATCCCGACTTCCCAAGCCACACCCAAATAAGATTTCCCCCCTCCGGCTCCTCCGCCGAATAAAAGGAATCTTGTTATTCTGTCGTTAAGATACTTAAGTGCAGTGCTTTGTCTTGGGGTGGCGATGAAGTCTTTCATATTTTTATATTTTTGATTGTGAATCCCCACAAGCATTGGGGAAATAATAATAACTTACTCTGATACTGGTTTAATTCTTTGCCTTAGTCTTCTCGTGCTGGATGCTTTTATCAATTTTAAACTGTTCAAGATTTTCCATCACTTTTATGATAGCTTGTAGGTCGACTTTTGTAAGAACCTTCCCGCCTGGATTATAGCATAGATGCAACTTTGGTTCCAAGCTATCATAACCAGTATTATTCTCATCCTTATTCATAAAATGTATCTGGCCTATCAAATTTGGATTTCCATCTTCTGTCTTAAACGATTTCCAATGCTTGCTGTCTTCTACTTCTACGAATGGTAGATTAGAACTTTCAATCATATCAATCTCATTATCAGCCTCTACAAATATACTTCTCTGTATACATAGTCTCAAGCTTGATGGAGCATCGGTTTTATCAATTTCGTTCGTAATGTCGTCAGTATTACTGTCTGTGTCTTTTGTCATATTTTTCCTCCATTTTTTAATTTAGTTAGTAGCCGTTGTCTGTTTTAGTTGGATATCTTTTTCTTTTTTTTATACCGTGAACTATATTATGGCAGTCTCTACAAAGCACTAAAATGTTCTCCTCTATATCTTCTCCGTCTTCACTTATCGGGGTCTTGTGGTGGACTGTTAGGTTGGTTCGGTTCTGGCATTTCGGACTCTGGCATCTGTGGTGTTTCCTCTTTATCCTCCGGTGTAGGGGGTTGATTTCTCCTTTTTTCCTCATCATAATATGGGTCGTTTTGTAGTATGAAGTTTATTCCTATTGGCACCTTAATCTCTCCGGAGTGTTCGTTGAGTGTTTTGGTTGTTTCTAGGTAGCCCCGGTCTTTGGCCTGAGTCTTCAAAAAGAAGATAGTGGCCTTTGTGTTCTGGTTGTAGGCCTGTTGTTTTAGGAGATACTCAAACTCATCCTTCATGTACTCGCAGTTGTCTTCGTAAGCCCTTTTATATTCTGTGTCTCCTTCGATCCATGCATAGTGGGAACGTCTGGAGATTCCGGCCTTCTTGCAAGTGTTTCCTATGTGGCCCATGCTTTCGCCTAGTAATGTTAGGACTATTCCCTTCTTGAGCTTGACTGCTGGGGATCCGTTAAAATTATACTTCTTATTCGATTCAACATATCGGCCCTTTAGGAGATGTTTGTCTTTTTCCGCCTTATGTTGTGCATATTCGGGATTTGGTTTGCTATCTTCTGGTGTTGGTTCTGGAGATGGTACTGGGCTGTCTTGGGGCTTATGTTGGTCACTTTCTAGGGATGATGGGGGTGTGGGGTCTTGTTCGTTCATTTTCTAAAGGCCACCCTTTGGTAAGTTGTTGTTTCTCTGATGATCTCGCTGTTGCCGAACTTCTTGGTTGTTACTTCTAGGCCGGTTGTTCCTTTCCTGAGGTCTACAATGAATACTCCTTCTTTTTTTAGTTTTTCGTAGATTTCGTCTAGATACGTCTCTATTGGGTAGTGAAATCCGCAACTTATGAAACTTACTACTAGGTCGAATTCTACTCCTTCGTCAGATAGGATCATATTGTCATCTGTTGCTTCCTGGGTTATGATGCTTTCCCCTGGTACTCCGTTTGCAATTAGGTTTTTCTTTGCGATCTCCATGGAGTTGTAGAAACTTGTTTTGGCCTTGAACCCATAATAAAGATTTTCATCCAGTTGGGTTTTGTCGATTAGGTATATCTCTGGGTGTGCAAACTCTGGAAGGAAGCATTGCCATCCGGCGATTCCGCATCCGATATCTAGAACTGTTCTGACTGGGTTTTTGTTTCCTACCAAACTACGAGATACTTCCATGAAGTCTTGTTTGTAGGATTTGACGATTGCTTT
>Ga0222628_1000289_pt1 | contig 23411 bp, 24 predicted proteins | sample AntAcemetageno95_FD_179860 | JGI IMG/M metagenome (GOLD analysis project Ga0222628, IMG submission 179860) | Saline water microbial communities from Ace Lake, Antarctica - #95 | ecosystem: Environmental > Aquatic > Non-marine Saline and Alkaline > Saline | place: Antarctica: Ace Lake | collected...
AAACTATCTAAAAGAATGAAAGGCAGTAACAATTACTACAAACAAAAACTAGTTGTAGCTAAAATTCATGAAAAGATAAGAAATCAAAGAGATGATTTCTTACATCAAGAATCAAGAAGACTAGTAAATACGTATGACATTATTTGTGTAGAAACATTAGACTTAGTTGAAATGATGAAAACAAAATATTTTAGCAAACAAGTATCAGACATAAGTTACAACAAATTCTTACATAACTTATCTTACAAATGTGAGGATAGTGGCAAAACACTACACAAAGTGAATAAGTATTATGCATCTAGTAAGATATGTAGTGTCATAGATAGAGATCATAACGCAGCGATTAATATCGCTACAAAAGGTATGATGTCTTGTTTAATAGATTCAATAGAGGCTGGGACAGCCTTGTTAGCTTAGTAATCTTGCGAGCAGTAGCTCGCACAACCTAAGAAGCACCTTCTTCAAATTGAGTTACTCAATTAAGTGGGGGAGTGTTCACCTTCAGAGTTAATCAAGTTGGACAAACAAAAAACCGGAACCTTATTTTTAATCATGTAAAACTAGCGGACCATTTTTCAACCGATAATTATTAATTGATTGTCAACTATTAAATTAACATATACACACATATTTACGCTTCTCTTTTAATGAATAAAGTATTTGGAGTTTAAACAGAGATAGTTTGAATTAGTGTTTTAAAATATTTAGTAATATATTCCAAATCACTTCGGCATAATACTACAAATCACTCCGTTAAAATACTACAAATCACTTCGTTTCTATTGCATTATAAACTACTGTGTGGTATCGTAATAGTAAGGTAGGTGAGGTTTAAAGATGAAAACAGACTATTGGAACAGAGTATTCGATGAAGAATTAAATGTTTATCTTGAAGCTTTTGGTGCAGTTTTAATTACAGGCCCTAAATGGTGTGGTAAAACAACTACTGCAAGCAGAAATGCGAAAAGTATTCTTGAATTACAAGATCCGGATAAATCACAAGGATATTTGGTTACAGCAGAAACAAAACCTTCTTTACTTCTTGAAGGAGAAAAACCCCGGTTAATTGATGAATGGCAGATGGCACCTGTATTATGGGATGCTATAAGAACGTCTGTAGATCATATTGGTGAAGAAGGATTGTATATATTAACTGGCTCAACTTCAGTCGATGAATCAAAGATTATGCATTCTGGAACAGGTAGAATTGCCAGGTTGACAATGCTTCCAATGAGCCTCTTTGAGTCCAAAGAGTCAAATGGAGCGATTTCATTGAAAGAACTATTTGAGAGCAAAAAGGATATTGACGGTATCACATCAAAACTTACAATTGAAGATTTGGTGTTTGCTACATGTAGAGGTGGATGGCCTGCAAGTATATTTAAAAAAACAAAAAGAGCACAGTTGTTGGTCGCAGCATCATATGTTGATAACATAATTAATAGTGATATTTCTACAGTTGATGGAAAAAGTAGAGATACAACAAAAGTTCGAAACTTACTAATGTCATATGCTAGAAATATAAGCACAACTGTATCAAATAAAACCATTATAGAAGATATAAACACTAATACTAATTTTTCTGAAACATCTTTTTATGATTATGTTAATGCACTGAATAAATTATTTGTCATTGATGATATCCCTGCGTGGAATCCATCTATTAGATCCAAAACATCGATTCGAAGCAATTCAAAAAAAATCTTCGTTGATCCATCTATTGCGGTTGCATCATTAGGCTTGTATCCTGAAGTATTATTGCAAGATTTATACACATTTGGATTTTTGTTTGAATCGTTATGTATTCGAGATTTGAAAGTATATGCTTCTGCACTAGGTGGAAGAATTTCATATTATCGAGATCGTATGAATCTTGAGGTAGATGTAGTATTACACTTAAACGATGGTAGGTATGCACTAATTGAAGTGAAGTTAGGGAAATCTCAAATTGAAGAAGGTGCTCTGCACCTACTTGAAGTAGTGCAATTGATACGTAAAGCAAATGGAAAAAAGCGTAATTTAAAACTAAGAGAACCTGATTTACTTATAATTTTGACTGGTGGTGAAATTGCGTATACTAGAAAAGATGGAGTGATGATAATTCCAATCGGGTGTTTGCGTGATTAGAAATAATCTTTAATAGGTGAGTAAATCAATGAGAAAAGTATGTGAATTTCATGTTGAATTAAGAGATTCGAACCCAAAGATTTGAAGAACAGTCCAGGTAATGTATATGTTAGTTTAATTTAATAGTGGGCCAGTCAATTGATAATTATCGGTTGAAAAATGGTCCACTATTTTTGATTTAAAATAACTTAAGAATGTATAATAGTTCTTGAGAAGCGAATGGAGTTCTAAAATTGCTTGATTTAGATAGTATACTGTATATTTTGTAGTGAAAAATATAAAAGTATATACCCTATATTGCAATTAGATATCCCTAAATTTTCAAAATTCAAGTAAGAAGTACTCTACCACAGTACTATATTATAAAGAACTTATGAATGATTGGAGGTTTAAACTATGAATACGCATCCTTTAGAATCGTTAATCAAACAATATCTTGCAGAAAAGGATATTACTAGAGGCACATGGGAATTATATAATACTGTACTTATGCAATACACGCTTTACCTAAAAGAACATCAGATTATGTACGCAAAGACTAGTGATGTAGTTAATTACCGCGAATACAAAAGAAATCAGGAATATTCCGTGCGTTGGATTTACCACCAGATTAGTGCAATCAAAGGGTTGTACAAGTATTTAAGCTTAAATCATGATCGATTGGCTTTGCCAGTAGAGTACGCTTATGATATCACCGAAGCAATCAAAAATGAGCAAATAAAGAACAGTGTATCTAAACGGATTTTAACAGCTCTACAAGCGAAACATTTGATCCTGTGTACCAAAAACAACCGAAAATACATTTGGCATTACAGAGACCATGCGATGATTTATTTGATGATTACTAGTGGCCTAAGAAGTGTTGAGATAAGACGGGCAAGAAGAAAAGACCTTAGGCTTGTAAATGACCAGTTAATATTATATGTACAGGGAAAGGGAAGAAAATCATCAGATGAGTTTGTAAAAATATCTAATGGAGTTAAAGAGGCGATTAGTGATTATTTAAACAAAAGAAAAGATAAAAATCCCTATTTGTTTATATCACATTCAAATCACTCTGATATTCCATATCTTTCAAGAACCTTCTTTATTGGAATGTTTAAACGTGTCTTAAAAGAGTCTAATCTGGAAGAGACTAAGATTACACCGCACTCCTTAAGACATACAGCTGCGACCCTTAATTTACTCAGGGGTGGATCACTAGAAGCAACAAGGCAATTCATGCGTCATTCAAATATGTCTTCAACATTAATCTATGCACATAATATAAACAAGATGACTGACGATTCAGAGAATCAAATTGAGTCCTATATTTTAGGAGAAGAGACTTTTTCTAATGTTAATCAATAAAGATACTTTAAACATATCATTCATAGAAGCGAGGTAGGACATTGAAGAATCATCATTTAGAAGAATTAAGCGAGTCATATATTTTAGATAAAACCTTTGCTTTAGCGACTGTAAAATCATATAAAATTGCTTTTAAGTATTACATAATGTACTTAAAAGAAAATCATATTGAATACGCAAAGACAAGTGACATTATTAAGTATCGTGAAAACAGAAGAAACTTGGGATTCTCAAGCCACTATTTATACATTCATATAAGCGCTCTTAAGGGATTGTATTCATATTTAAAAATAAATCAGAAACACCTTGATTTACCAATTCAGTATGCCTATGACATTATGGTCCCAATTAAAAATGAACGCATCAAACAAAGTATTGTAAAACCAATCCTAACAATCGAAGAAGCCCGCCATTTAATTCTTCATACAAAAAATACTCGTAAGTATATTTGGCATTATAGAGATCACGCCATCATCTATTTGATGATGACTTCAGGATTAAGAAGGATTGAAATCATACATGCAAAAAGAGAAGACTATAGGATTGTTGACGGACAGTGTGTACTATATATTAATAAAAAAGGAAGAAAATTAGATGAGGAGTTTGTAAAAGTGTCAATTGGTGCGAGTAATGCAATAAATGACTATTTAAATAAACGAAAAGATGATCATCCTTATTTGTTTATCTCACATAGAAGTCTATCAAACAGTGGATATCTTTCTAGAACTTTTTTCTAGGATATGTTTCCTAGAGTATTAAAGGATTGTGGATTAGATGGTAAGGGAATCACACCACATTGTTTAAGACATACAGCGGCGACCTTTAATTTACTAAGGGGTGGATCAATAGAGGCAACAAAGAGCCTAATGCGGCATGCAAATATTGAGTCAACACTTCTATACCAAAACCACATTGAACGGATGAAAGATGATTCAGAATATCAAATTGAATCTTTCATTTTAAAAGAAGAGGCATCAATATTCTATGATGACTTTACCCCATATCTTGAATCGTGAATAAAAAGCTTTTCTTTTGAATGGAAATAAGATTTTCTCCTCTCATAAAAAGCTAACATAAATGCTTATATTTGTTTGGAATAATTTTCAAATCAATCATGTAATATACCTGAAACAAAATTGTTCAGGTAATAAACATGATTTTGATTAGAATTATCATGTATTTTGCCAAAATAAGTATATATTGGCAAAATACATTGAAAATTTAATCTCCTAATAGTATAATAAGTACAAAGGTGGTGAGCAATATGGCGAAAGATATAAATTTTTATGAATTTGATAACTCGAAATATATATTGAAAGAAGACCTAGTACGGTATATTAAAGATAATACAAATTACGAAAAGGATTCATCTATTAGATGGGTTATTCATGAGCTTGTTAAAGAAGGAAAAATCACTAAATTGGATTCTTCCTATTACTATAAGGGGGTGCTCAAGGAATACTATCCTAAAAACAGGTCCGATAAATTATTGAAGTTGCAGAAAATAATCAAGGATAAATATCCAGACATGGATATCATTATCTATGAAATAACAATTCTAAATGAATGGTTAAACCATCAAATATCCAGAAATGTGATATTTGTAGAGGTGGAAAAATACTTTGTGCAAGATATTTTCGATTTTATAAGAGGTAGACTTGGTGGTGTTTTATATAATCCAAGTAGAGATGATTTTTACATATATGCAGAAAATGATGTCGTAGTAGTAACAAATTTGATTACTCGTGCTCCAATGAATAAGAAGGAGACAGATATTATAATTGAGAAGTTAATTGTTGATATATTCTCAAATGATCTCATTTCAACTTTCTATAGTCTAAGTGAACTAGAAACGATTATTGAAGGCATATTTGCTAATTATAAAATCAATATAAAGAAAGTTATGACTTATGCAAAACGAAGAAATTTAGGTGAAATCCTAACTAAATATGTTAGAAAATATGTTAGAGAAAGGCGCTAACTAATGATAAGTGAGAAAACATTTGGAATTGAACATGTTAGAAGTATAAAAGCAAATTATCCTCATTTAGATCAATTTATCATTGAAAGGATGATTTTTGCTTTTGGGTTACTTGAAGCTTTGGTTAAGGTGAATCTTCCATTTATTTTCAAAGGTGGTACTTCCTTAATATTACTATTACAACAACCATATCGATTGTCAACTGATACTTAGATAAGTCGGAAATAGAAGATTATGATGTATTTCCTATTACAGTGAAAACTCAAGAGCCATATCGAACAATGATGGAGAAAATCCTTTTAGAAAAGGAACTGTACAAAGAGTTTCTAGAAGGAAAGGCGTCAGATGAATCACAAGAAAAAAGAGCGAGAGACTTTTACGATATTCATAAGATATGGGAATATTATAATAAAAAAATACCTTTTACCTTTGAAGAGTTAAACCATATGGCAACCTCACGTATTGAGAATAGAAGAGGAAGAACAACAATATCAATGGAAGAGTTAAACGCGTACAATTTATCTGATATGTTTGCAAAAAGAAATATTGCTAAGCAACTAAACGATACTGATCAAAGGAAGTTATCAATTAGAGATTTGGATACAAAGCAGATCGTTAAGTCTTTGAAAGAGCTTGACGATATATTTCGAAAAATGATACAGGAATAGATTATTTATTCCTTGGAAGAGGTGTGAGATGCACATTCAATGTACACGAAATCGGAAATAAATAAATGGGTTATATCACGAAATTGAGAATAATTAATTAAAAATAATCACGAAATAGAAGATAACAAGTCACTCTTTCCATTCGGAAAGTAGTTATGAAGTTAGGGATTGCTTCAATCTCACCTTTCAAGAAATAGAAAAGGGCAAATAACTGAATGTTGAGATATAATCTGAATGATTCATATTAATTAGCACTTAAGAATCACTTTATTTTAAAATCAAGGGTGAAGAATCACATTAATTAAAAAATAAACGGTAAATAAAATATAACACCGAAAATATTTTAAATAATGATTGTTTTTTATTGATTGAAGTGGTATCATTTCTATGGGTGATACAAATGAATAAATCAAAACAAATCGAGTTTCCCTTTCCAAAACGCAAATTCATAAAAACAAAGGAACTTCTAAAACAGAAGCTTTCTTACTATATGATTAATCGAATGGTAGAAGAAAACGTCATTAAAAAAATAAATGGTAATACATATGAAAATCTTGCATATTCAAGGGATGAGAATGATTTTCTATATGTTTTTGGATATGTTGACGAAGGAGTAGTATGTCTAATGAGTGCTGCAGTCTATTATGGTCTAAGCACCTTTCGTTCCAATCAGATTGATGTTGCTATCCGCCAAAAATCAAAAGTATCGATACTACCCGATTGGCCTACTATAGGAATCTATTATTTTTCTATTCAAAGATATAAACTAGGAATTCAAACAATTCCATGTGAAGGTGGTTCTTTCAAAATATATGATATGGAGAAAACGGTGTGTGATGTTCTTACATACCGAAATAAAAACGGTTTTGAAGATTGTATAGCGGTTCTAAAGAATTATCTCCGTAGAGAAGATAGAGACATCAATAAACTTCTAGCCTATTCCAAAAAGCTGAGATGTCAAAATGTTCTTACAAAATATCTGGAGGTACTACTATGAGTGTTGTGAATTCTGTAAAAGCAAAACTTAAAAATCGTGCAATAAAAGAAAAAAGAACCTTTCAAGAAGTTCTTACCATATACGGACTAGAAAGAGCCTTATATCGATTATCCATTTCATCGTATTCAAAACATTACATTCTCAAGGGGGGTATTTTGCTTTATGCAATGTACCACGGAGATTTTACAAGAGGGACTGCGGACGTTGATTTGTTGGGACAACAAATCAACAGTGATATTGACACGATAAAGAAATCGTTTATTGAAATATTCAGTATTCAATATCCGGAAGATGGAATTTTATATGATGTATCTTCATTAAAAGCAACAAAAATTACTGAATTCAAAAAATATCCTGGAATCAACATAATGATTGAAGGATACTTAGATAGAACAAAAATAACTGTTCATATCGATATAGGGTTTGGTGATGTCGTGTATCCGGAAATTTCTACAATGGAATATCCCACACTGCTAGATCAACAAGCACCCATCTTACAGACATATTCTAAAGAATCAATAATAGCAGAAAAATTCCAAGCCATTGTTTCACTTGGTAATGCGAACAGTAGAATGAAGGACTTTTATGATATTTATGCACTCTTGAACTCTTTCAATTTTCAAAGTGATATACTAGCACAAGCAATCAAAGAAACATTCGATAACAGAAAAACATCTTTCGATATTATAACTGCATTTGAAGATGACTTCATAACAGACCAATATCGCAGAAGGATGTGGGCATCCTTTTTAAAAGCAAAAAATGTATTAAGTGTCATTGAACTAGAAGAAGTCATCTCGAAAATCAAACGCTTTTTATCACCACTTATCGAAATGATTACTCAATCAACTACGCAATCAAAAATATGGAATCACAATATTTATGAGTGGAAATAGTATCTCCTGAGAGGTATATAATAACTACTAGAGTACAAACTAAAAGGAATGTAGAGTCTTAACACTATACTTAGGACCTTCATGATTTTTGACAATATTTTGAGTGATAAATAAAGATGTTTCCACATCTAAATTGAGCAATTTTCATAGCAATAGACAGTTCTATGTGCTGACTTTCATAAGGACAGACAGTTCTATGTAATCGCTCGGGGTACGCTGAGGCATTTAGTCTGACTGTAAGTGATTATACGGTTAGTATGAACTAATATGAAGAAAAACAATAACATAATCAAAATAAACGAAAGATAGAAGCAAATTCTGTCTTTTTTTGTGCTTTTTAGTTAAAATTGACGATACCTAACTTTCAATTTTGACAATGGCTTCGTTAACATCTCAATAGAGCCATATATCGCGCTTCTAAATTATTGAAACACATAAAAACGTATCTACTCATTTTGATATATTTAATATAACTTATAATAAATAATTATTCGGAGTTTAATCTTTCAAATTTAGTCACTATAGTGCAAAGAATACTTGCTATTTTGTCTGTTTAGAGCGATATACGGTGTAACCAAATAAAGGAGGTTACATACATGTTTAAAGAGTTTAATGCGCATCCAAAGGGAATCAAAACACATGATTGTGTTGTTAGGGCAATCGCAACAGCAATAAACAAAGATTATCTAGGAGTAAGAAGGGATCTGAATCAAAAGAAAAGGGAATGGGGTTTTACAAGTTACAAGGATACAAAGTTCCTGTACAAGTATTTTGAAGGATATCCAAGACTAATCTTCAAAGCAATCAAAGGGGAACCTAGAATTAAAGGATCTGACTTCACAATGATTCATCCAAAAGGTGATATGTAGTAAAAATAACAGGACATGTTACTGTTTGTATGAATGGAGTGATTTATGATACTTGGGATTGTACATATCTATCCGTTTATACCGCATGGGTAATCGATATATTGTAAATACCTCACAAAGATAGAATATTCATTAAATATTTGATATAATATAGTAAAATCATTACATTGCTAATAAACTAATATAGTGTAATAAAAATAATGTATTCTTCCGGGGAGGGTTAGGTATGTCGATTCTGAAATGTAATTTTTATGATTTTCACAATAGTAATGTTTTACAATTGAAAAATGGGAATCACAACATTCAAGTTACAGAGAGTTTTTTTATTTGGTCTTTTATAACACTGGGTAAATCAAGAAAAGAAGTTATAAGATTAGAGGAAGTTCTATATAAATTTTACTTTATTAAGCAATTTTTAGATTTTAATAGTTTTATTGAACTAAAAAGTTTTGTGAAAAATCTTGATCCATCAGAAAAAACATTTATTGCTTATAATTTAGGCATGTCAGTAACAAGATTGATTTCATATTACTTTTTTAAGCATCATTCATTATATTTTGTTTCGAGCAATAAATATAAAACTGGTAGGGGAAGGTATGATTTAGTATCTCAAAATAAATTTGGATATTCATTATTTGAGGCTAAAGGTTCAACTAATTCTGGACAAGGAAAAAATAAAGCTTTATCACAGGTTAAGAAAAGTCATACAGTAAATAATAACTTGCCTATTTATCGTATTGCTGTGATTCAAGGATTCGACAAACAAAATAAAATGATAGTAGATGTAATAGACCCTGAAAACGAAGGGAATTATAACATTAACATTACAGATAATGACGATTCAGTAATGCTTGCAAAACAAAGTATTTTGGATGCTTTTGAAAGATATGATTTAAGAATAAAGAAAATTGGTAATGTTGAAATTAATTATATATCTATCGTGAATACAGAAATTGGACTAATTCGTGCTAGTGAAAATAGTTTTGATGAAATAAACAATGATGAATATTTTATCGGAAGAGATGGAATATATGTTAAGTTTTTAGGTAATAATGCAAGGGGGAATTAAGAAGTTATGTATAATTTTGTAAAAATAAAACTTCAAGGTGGTTATTATAAAGATTGTGAAGAGTTAAAACTGTTCAATTCAGAGACCAATAATGCATCTATAATATATGGAGCTAATGGAAGTGGCAAAAGTTGTATTGCTAGTGCGTTTCGAGAATTAGCATTTGATTTAGAAACTGAAAAAATTTATTCGATCAATAAACTATTTGACTCACATGAATCTGAAATAGTTTTAACTGAACAAGAGTCAAGTGCAATTAGTGTTTTTGATGAAGAATATATTGATAAGAATGTTAAGTTGGATCAGGATTCTCTTGGTGCAATAATTATGTTAGGCGAGCAATCACAATATGATGAGCAAATTAATAAGCTGAAGGAAAATTTAAAAACTATTAAAACCGAAAAAAAACTAATAGATCTTAACAAATTTGAGGGTGAAAAATCCACTAATTCAGTGAACAAGAAAAAGAAAAACATATTAGACTCTCTAAAAAATGGATGGGCTGCCAGAGAAAAAGATATTAGAGATTCGCCTAGAAACGCAAGTGTTACTGATAATCTATTTGAAGAAATTATGAATATGCAATTACCTAAAGATAGCAAAACACAACTTTCCCAATCTTTGTCCGATTTGACCGACACTATCAATAATGCAAGGTCAAATTCTGAAAAAATATTTATTGATACAATTAATCTGAATAAGATCAACGAAAAAGAACTTATACAACTGCTTATGACTAGAGTTGATAAGCCAGGTAAAAATAAGTTAGAAGAACGTATTTTGGATACTGTTGAACAAAAAGGGAAAGAATTCATTGAGTATAGCATTGACGATTTTTCTGATAGTAGTACTGAATATTGCCCATATTGTTACCAAAACATCAGTGATGACTATAAAAAATCATTGACAGCAGCGATCAGTAAAATATTTAGTGATGAAGTTGAAAAACACTCAGAATCTCTTTTTAGTTCGAAAATAGACACAATTATTATAAATGTTGAACAAGCTAGAAAAATTGATAATGTTTTTGTTGATAGATTTGATGATATTCTACAACAATGTAATCTAGCAATTGAAAAGTATAATCAATATCTTGACAAGAAAATTAGTAACGTGTTTGATCCAATAGTTATAGATTCAATTGGCTTAGATGAATTATTGAACAAACTTGATGAAATATATCATGGTATAGCAATAAAAATTAAAGACTTTAATAGGTCAATAGACGAAATAAACCTAAACATCCAAAAAGCACAAGAAATAAATAAGAATATTGCTAAAATAGAAACCAAAAGCTTGTTTACAGAATATGAAAGCACAAAAAATGATTATCAAAAATCAAAAAGTGAATTAGAAAAATTAATTACCACTGAATCAGGAATCGAACAAGAAATCATTGTATTGAATGCGAAAAAGAACAGTGTTGATATAGCTTTAGAGTTGATTAACGAATACCTAGCACTGATTTTTGGGGATGTTAAGAGATTGAAATTAACGTTATCAAACAATAATAATTATTATGTTGAATCAAAAAACAGAAAAGTAAAATTAAAAAATCTATCTGTTGGAGAGAGAAATGCAATTGCCTTGTGTTATTTTTTCTCTCAAATTCAAAAAGAAGCTTCGATTAATTCAAGCTTTAACAAAGAGTTTTTGCTAATTTTGGATGATCCAGTTTCAAGTTTCGATTTTGACAATAAAATTGGTATTTACTCATTTTTAAAAATGATTTTAACACGGGTTTTAGTTGGGAATACAAATTCAAAAGTACTATTATTAACTCACGAAATTGAAGTTGCCATAAATTTGAATAAAGTTTTTGTTGATATTAAAAAGACCAACTCTAGTATTTTTGAAAGTAGTTTTCATTGCACGAGAAGAATTATGGCAGATAAATCAATTATTGATATGAATATTGATAAATTTAATAGCTATTATCGACTACTAGATGATATATATAACTATTCAACATCACCTGACACACAGGATAAACTTGACTACACAATAGGGAATACTATAAGAAAAGCTTTAGAAGCTTTTGCGACTTTCCAGTTCAGATGTGGTTTAGATGATTTATATAGGAACGATACCATTACATCTTTAATAACTAACGAAAAGCAAAAAACGTATTTCACTTCAAGAATGAGTAGAATAGTGATGCATGGTGAGAGCCATACTGAAGACAATATCAAAAATATCGTGAATCGATCTACTCTTGAATACTATAGTACAGTTGAAAAAATACAAGTAGCAAAAGATGTTTTAGCATTCATTTATCTTCTTTATTCAAAACATATTGAGAGTTATTTTAAGGATAATCAAGTGGCGATTCGCAATATTATTTTATGGAGTCAAGCGCCTATTCATAACTAATTATGTTAATAAAACCTTCCAATTAATATAATCAACATCAGATGATAATGCTTTACATTTACTTTGAAGCAGTGGCTTAGCGGTCGCTGTTTTTTTTAATTCTTCAGGTGTTAATTCTTTGTTTTGAAGACTAATCACAACAGCATAATTTTCATTATCTATTACGACTACATAAGAGAAGATGCTTCTAACAATATCTGAAGTTAAATCTTGCATTGGATAAGCATTAGAAGTTATAGCCTTCTTTATTCGATCTGCTGATTTAAATACATCCGCATATTGCATTGCTTCATCTTCAAGTTCAACATACTCTAAACTAAATTTGATAATCATATCTTCAAGTTCTGAAAGTAGTGCAGCATCTGCACTATCCTTATTGCCTCGTTTCAGTAATCCATAGTATTCTTCTTTATAACTATCGATGATTCTTGCAATCTGATCTAGTTTTTGATGCATTTCTTGTTTGTTGGTAATGGTATCCACATGGTTATCAAATTTGCCTTCAATCTCGCTGAAATTGCGCCCCAGCGCGTTGATTGCTCGTTCTAGCACTAACAATACGTTTCTTGCATAAACACGGGGAGAATCGGGTTTTCTTGCTTTGGCATTTTCAAATACTTCATTTGTTGCTTTTCTTTAATATTGTGCTTTTTTTAATAAGAATGCATTGTGAGATATAGAGTAGACAAATCTAGTATATTCAGAACGAAGACCTGGTGTTTTATGTTTCCCAGTTTGTTTTGAAGTGAAAAGATCTTGAACTTTATTGAAGGTATCTCTATCAATAATTTCTTCATGATGGGTTGTGTTCATTTGTCTTTTGTCCTTTCTTTTGTTTCCAAGAAGGGGGGAGAAAGAATTCTACAACAAGAGTATGAAGAAGTTGAATCAAAAGATGTTGTAATGAATCCAATTATTTCTGAAGCAAAATTTGATAGGGTTCAAGAATTATTATCTACTAGAACAAGAGGTCGTGTAAGTAGTAAAGGAACAACATACCTACTAACTTCATTACTGAAATGTTCATGTGGTGGTGCACTTGTAGGGAACAGCCATAAAAGAAAAGATAGGGAATCAGTATATAGGACATATAAATGCAAAAATCATTCTAAAACATCTGGACATTTTTGTCCAACTAAAGCAATAAATATAAAGTACTTAGATACATATGTGAAGAAACAAATTATCTCTATAATAAATCAGCATATAAAATCAAATCCTATAACAAATGATATCTTGTCAGAGTATCTTGATGAGGAAAAAGCGAAAACAAAAAGACTTAATAGAGAATTAGGTATTGAATCGAAGATGTTAAAAGGACTTGTAAAGGGATATCATTTAGAATCTGATATGAACATTAAAGCTCTTACCAAAACTCAAATTACTGAGACCTCAAGTATGATAGAACTTTTCAAGGAAAAACTTAAATATCTAAATAAGAGGATATCTGTTATGAAGGATAGAAGAACATACATAAATAAAGGTGAATTAAAAATTTCAGATATCTTTACTAATGATGTTATCTCAAGAAGAATAGTTCAGATATTTGTAAAGCAAATCACAGTAAGTAACGAAAGTATTGAGATGGAGTTTTTATAAGGAAATAATTATTGAAATAGCTCAAGTTTATTTCTACTTGAGCTGTTTTACTGTAATATCATTATTTATAAACATATATCATAATTTTGAGGAGGAATAAATTATGATAATTAAGAAAGCAGTAGCATATGCAAGATTTAGTAGTGTTTTGCAACGAGATGAATCAATAGTTAGACAGTTAGAATCAATACAGGAGTATTGTGTAAGAAACAACTTAGAATTGGTAGAAGAATATATTGATGAAGCACAATCAGGGACAAATGATAGAAGAGAAAGATTTCAGACTATGATTGAAGATGCTCAGAATAGTGATTGGGATTATATAATTTGCTACAAGATGGATAGATTTTCAAGATCAGTGGCTGATAACATGCATTATAAAAAGAAACTTAGCAAATATGGTATTAGAATAATGTCAGTAATAGAGGATTTTGATGATTCTTCTCCAGAAGGTAATCTATTTGGTCTTATGACTATGGGGTTATCTCAATTTTACGTTGAAAACTTAAAAAGAGAATCATTTGCTGGAATAATGCAAAATGCTAAAAGATGTATGACAACTGGTGGAACAGCACCATATGGTTTTAATATTACTAAAGATTTAGCATATGAAATTAATGAACATGAAGCAGAAGGTGCAAGACTACTATTTAAAATGATTTCAGAAGGTTTTAGTTATGCTCAAGCCAAGATTGAGTTAACTAATCGAGGATTTAAGACAAAGTTAGGACAACCATTCCCAACTAACATGTACAACATACTTAAAAATAGAAAATATATTGGTGAGTTTGTATACAATAGAGCAGCCAAAAGAAATGCTGATGGTTCAAGGAACTCTCATAGAAAAAAATCAGAGAATGATATTGTAAGAATACCTGGTGGTATTCCTAGAATTGTAGATGATAGAACATTCTTTACAGTTCAAAAAATTTTGGCGAATAGGAAATATCACGGTTATAGAAGTGGTAAAAAAACAAAATACATTCTTTCAGGATTAATTACTTGTAGTAATTGTGATCATGCAATTACAGGAATGATTAGTTATCCTGGAAGAGATAGAAAAACAAGAATTGTTTACACCTGTCAAAGAAGTAAAAGAGGAAAAGAATGTAATACAAAAGACATCAATGCAGTTTACTATGAGAAATATGTATGGAGTATTATTAATGAAATATTAAACTATAATAATATCAAGAAATTACAAGAATTAATAAACAATCAAATATCCCTTTTTAGGATAAAACTACAAAAGGAAATTAACAGGCTAAATGATTCTATTGAAACAAATAGCAAAATCGTGAATGAACTGACTGAAAAGGTTGGTAGTTTAAGATCATCAGCAGATAAGATAATAACAGATCAAATTGATGAATATATGGACATAATCACAGAGTATAAGAATGAGAAAATGTATTATGATGAAGATATTAAGGTTTTAGAGTATATGATTCAAAAAGACTTGAAGGAAAAAGTAAAAAAGTTTAAAGCAATCAAGAGAAAAGGCACACAAAATCAATTATTACTTAGGAGATTAATTCAAAGGATATACCATTCGTAAATCATGCTTCTATTACATTCATATTCTCTAGCTAAATCACTTGCCGATTCACCTTTGTGATACCTTTCAATTATCTTTACCTTTTCTTGCTTGCTATATCTTGGTTTTCTTCCCATATAAAAATACCTCCAAAGTATCTTACTATAATCCAATACTAATAATCTTTAAGATTACTTTCTTTTTTTATAGTGTCTACTTTAGAGGTATCATATCAAAATGTTTATTAACATCTTTTTGTATCTAAATAAAGATAGCACTTGCATTCCTAATTATATTGATTGCTTTCTTTTTTTATGATAAAATGTCATAAAGTGAATGGTGATATAAATGAATATAACTAGTACAAGATCAACTATTTTAATAAACAGTTCATCAGCGATTATTAAAGGAATCTCAGACGATAAAGGTCTGTTCGTTTTTAAAGACATTTATATGTCTTTTTTTAATAACGATTTATTATCGTTATCTTATCAAAATCTTACCAAGAAACTATTTAAATTATTATTGAATGATTATCCACAAGATGACATTAGTTATATCGTTGATAAAGCATATAATCAAGAGAACTTTAAACCATATATAGTGGATATAAAATCACTTAAAGATTATTCAATGTTATCTCTATATAATGGACCAACTTTCGCCTTTAAAGATATGGCTTTAAGTATATTACCCTTACTATTATCTAAAGCTAAATATAACTCAAGTAATAGTAAACCTACTCTAATACTCACAGCTACATCAGGAGATACAGGTAGTGCTGCATTATCTGGGTTTAGTCAAGATGAAAATACATATGTTATTGTTCTTTATCCAAGAATCGGAGTAAGTGAATTTCAAGAGTTACAAATGAATAGTTATCAAAGTAAAAAACATCTTATTTTCGGAATAGATGGAAACTTTGACGATTGTCAAAAAATAGTAAAAGATTTATTTCAAAATACTAAAACAACTAATATTGATATGAGTTCTGCTAACTCAATAAATATTGGAAGATTAGTTCCTCAAATAGTTTATTATATTCATAGTTACTTTGAATTAGTAAGAACTAATAAAATTATATTTAATGACAAAATCAACGTTACTGTACCAAGTGGAAACTTTGGGAATATATATGCTGCATATTTAGCAAAAAAATTAGGTGTACCAATTAATAAACTAATCATCGCATCTAATGAAAATAACGTCCTAACAGAACTATTCCATACTGGATACTATAAAACAAATAGAACCCTAGAGAAAACAAGTTCACCATCAATGGATATCTTAGTTTCTTCTAATGTTGAAAGATACTTTTATAACTTGTTTAATTCTGATACAAAAAGAGTTAGTAAGGTAATGAATAAATTAGCAGATACCGGAGAAGTATTTGTAAAAGAAATCTTGTCACAAACAGATTTTTATGCTGCATATACATCTGAAGAAGAAACTATAAAACAGATTAAAACAACTTTTGAAGAAGATGGTTTATTAATTGATCCTCATACCGCAGTAGCGATAAACGTGTATGAAAAATACTTAAAAGAGACTAAGGATGATACATATACACTAGTTGTATCAACAGCAAGTCCTTTTAAATTTAGTGATGCGATTTGTAAAGCACTTAATTTACCAAATAATTTATCATTAGAAGAAACAATAAATCTAATTTCAGAAAAGACCAATACAGAAGTAGACCCAAGAATAATAAATGTAATTAATTCAAGCAGTAGTAAACTTGAATTATCAAAAGAAACTGCATTTATAGAATTACAAAGATTGATAGGTGAGATAGATGCTGAAAATTAAACTACCAGCAACAACTGCCAACTTAGCAGTTGGCTTTGATTCACTCGGAATGGCACTTAACATATACAATGAATTCCATTTTGTAGAATCAAGTGAGTTTATACTAACAAACTTTAAATCAAACAAGAACAATATTGTTCTTTCTTCATATCTTGCTTTTACAAAAACATATAGTAAGAAAATCAAGGCAGTAGAAATCATTATGGCTTTTAGCGATATTCCATCTTCAAGAGGGCTCGGTAGTAGCGCTACATGTATTTTAGCTGGAGTACTCGCTTCTAATCATTTTAATGAATTAAATAAATCTTATTATGAATGTGTTAAATTTGCTGCTAATTTAGAAGGACATCCTGACAATATATTTGCTTGTGCATATGGAGGATTAGTCACAGTATTTAAAGATGAAGAAGAATACTATTTCTCATTACTCGAAGTGTCTAAAAATCTAAAATTAAAAGTACTAATTCCAAATGAACTAGGTAATACAAAAGAACTAAGAAGTGTATTACCAAAAGAACTTAAAGTAGTTGACGCAGTATACAATATATCAAGAAGCTTATCTTTGCCTTCGGCAATGAAAAAAGGCGATTTTAGTCTTTTAAAAAGGATTCTTAAAGATAGACTTCATCAACCATATAGATTTCCTTACATCCCAAGATATGAAGATTTGAAAGTGTTAGATAAACAAGAAGACATAATTGTTTTAATCAGTGGGTCTGGACCCACTGTACTTTTAATTAGTCCAATACAAACGACCACCACAGTTAAGAACGTTTTACTAGAGTCATTTAAAAGTATTGATGTATTGATTAGTGATAAAACTAAGGTGGAGGTAATACAATGAATGTAGCTATATTAGGTTTAGGAGTTGTAGGAAAAGGAGTATACGATATCATATGTGATAGAAATAAAGATATCACTATATCTTATGTATTAGAAGTAGACTCTTTAAAAACAAAAGATGTAAAAACAAAAGTAGTGACAGATTATAATATTATCTTACAAGATGATACTGTTGATATAGTAGTTGAATTAATTGGTGGGGTAGATTTTGCCTACACTGCAATTAAGCAAGCATTAAAAGCCAGGAAACATATTGTGACAGCTAATAAAGCTGTCATCTCAAAATATTTTGAAGAGTTAACAAATCTTGCGAAAGCAAATAACGTATCTTTACGTTATGAAGCAAGCGTTGGAGGAGGAACTATTGTCTTAAATCCTTTATATGAGATATCAAAAAACAATGATGTATTAGGTATTAAAGGAATCATTAATGGATCTACTAATTATGTACTATCAAAATTCTTTGAAGAAGAGATGTCATTAGAAGAATCACTAAAACTTGCTTTTGATAATGGTTATTTAGAAACAAGTAATAATGATGATATGGCTGGACTTGATTTGTTACGAAAAATCAATATTTTATCATCTATTTCTTATCATCAGTTTTTTATTGAATCAAATGTCTTTATTAATCCACTTGATTCAATAACTAAAGAATTTTTAAAGTATGTTAAAAATAAAAATCTAATTGTTAAATTTATAGGAGAAAGTAAGATATTAGATAATCATATTTCGATTAGAGTTGAGCCTGTGATTATAGATAAAAATAGTATTTATTCACATATTAACTATGAACAAAACTATATTGAATTTTTTGGAAGAAACTTTGAACATCTGGCATTCCAAGGTATTGGTGCAGGAAGGTATCCAACAGCTTCAGCTGTGATAAATGATATTGTTCAGATTAAAAGTGGATTCTTAAAAGAATATGATTTTTCAAAAACTGGCTTAAACATAAATAACGATATTAACTCATATCGTTATTTAGTATTAAAGAATAATGAATTTACTGTAACCAAAAAACTCACAATATCTGAGTTTAATATCGCGCATAAAGATATCACTTGTTATGCAAGAATTGATGGTGATATTAATGTATAATATCGCAATTGTAGGTTCTACAGGATTAGTTGGCAGTACTTTCTTAAAAATAATTGAAGAATACGGTGTAAAAATTAATCATTTGCGATTATTTGCTTCAAGCAAATCTAGAGGAAAAGTTATTGTTTTTAAGGATAAAGAATATATAGTAGAAGAAATAACACAAGGATGTTTTGAAGGAACTGATTACGCACTATTTAGTGCTGGTGGAGCAGTAAGTTTAAAATATGCAAAACAAGCAGTTGATGAAGGCGCAATAGTAATTGATAATTCAAGTGCGTGGAGAATGGATCAACAAGTACCTCTTGTTGTACCAGAAGTAAACATTGAAGATGCATTCAATCAGAAATTGATTGCTAATCCTAACTGTTCAACTATTCAAGTAGTGTTGCCTTTAAGTCCATTAGAAAAAACTTATGGTATTGAATCAGTTAGTTATACCACTTATCAAGCAGTTTCTGGTTCGGGAATTAATGGGATGAAGGAGTTAGAACAAACAAGGCTTGGTGAAGAAGCTTCACTCTATCAATATAATATTAATGAAACTTGTATCCCTCAGATTGATGTTTTCTTAGAAGATGGATATACCAAAGAAGAACAAAAGATGATTGATGAAACAAAAAAAATATTACATAATGATAAAATAAAAATAAATGCCACTTGCGTACGTGTTCCAATCATGAATTGTCACGCAGTAAGTGTAAATGTAGTACTAAAAGAAAAATATGATTTAAAAGATATTTATAATCTTTTTAACAAACAAGCTGGGCTTATTGTCAAAGATGATATTACTAATCTTATTTATCCTGTTGCTACAGAAGCTCGGGGTACTGATGGTGTTTATATTGGTAGAATAAGAAAAGATAAAATAAATGAGAATGGCATATTGTTTTATACTGTAGCTGATAATATAAGAAAAGGTGCAGCAAGTAATGCTGTACAAATAATGACTGCATTAATGAAGGAGGTTAGATGATATGTTGAAAGTCACGAAATTTGGGGGAAGCAGTGTATCTAATCCTACTCAATGGAAAAAAATTAAAAATATTGTTTCAAATGATGAAACAATTAAAGTAGTAGTAGTTAGTGCTTTAGGGAAAGATGATGTACGAGTTTCTAAGATTACAGACTTGTTATTGTTACTTAGTACTCATGTTGAATTAGGGATTGATTATGAATCTCTATTTCAAGAAATTACAAAAAGATTTCTTGAAATAAAAAAATCTTTAAATCTATCTTTAGAAATTGATCAAGAACTAAGCGATTTAAAAAGAGAATTATCGAATAGTTTATCAAAAGACTATTTAATAAGTAGAGGTGAATATTTCACAGCTAAGTTAATGAGTGAATATTTAGGTTTTGTTTTTGTAGATTCATTTGATTGTATTTTCGTAGACTATAGTGGTTCGGTGAAATATGATAAAACCAATAAAACTCTTCAAAGTATATTCAAAGAAAAAGGGAAAATAGTAGTGCCAGGATTTTATGCAAATGCACCACTAAATAAAGTTAGATTATTCTCTAGAGGTGGATCTGACTTAACAGGAAGTATAATTGCTAATGCTCTTGATGTAAATCTTTATGAAAACTGGACTGATGTTGACGGTTTATTTGTTGCGGATCCTAAATTAATACCTAATGCAGATCCCATTAAACAAATAACATATAGAGAGTTAAGAGAATTATCATATCGTGGAGCTAATGTAATTCATGAGGAAACAATTATTCCTCTTGAAAATAAACATATTCCAATTCAAATTAAAAACACAAATAAACCTGATGTTAGCGGAACAATTATTTCAAGTAACTTTGAAGATAATGGTAGCTACGTAACAGGAATTGCTGGCAAAAAAGACTATACTAGTTTTAATATAGTTAAGAAAAGCATCTATTCAAAGATTAAAGTATTAAGAGATGTATTAAACATATTTTATAGATACAATGTCAACGTTGAAAATATTCCAAGTGGAATAGATTCTTTTAGTGTAATTGTGGAATCTAGTCAAATAAAAGCCTGTAGCTTTGAATTGTTTAATGATATCCATAATATACCTGAAGTTCACGATGTCCAAATAGAGGAGTATATTTCTTTAATTGCTGTAGTAGGAAGAAACATGGCCAATATTCCTGGAGTAGCTGGTAAGTTATTCGCATCACTTGGAAACAAAGGAATTAATATTAAAATTATTGCTCAAGGATCAGCTGAACTGAGTATAATCATTGGAGTTCATAATGATGATTATAGTGATGCAATTAATACAATATATGACGAATTCTATTTGAAAAATAAATAAATTGAAAAAGCAATTCGAATATTCTTATGGATAGTGTAAAATTGTTTTGGAAAAATAAATAAAAAGAATAAGCTTCTTGATATAATAGAGTTACTAGACAATATCACAAGGAGCTTACTCATGCCTATTATAAATTATAAGTACGGAAATATCATTAAAAATTGTTTAAAAAATGTATTTAGTCAAGAAATTGAATTAAAACCAATCAATAATTATCTTGATTTCATTAATTATTTAGATGACTTTCTATTAAGTATTGTGAAGAAATCTATCATTGATTCGTTCAAATCAATTGATATTGAATTCAAAAACACTGATAGGATAAAAGAGCTTTATTATACTAAGGGTTTATATCCAAGAACGATTATGGCACTCTTTGGTGAGGTGACTTTTGAACGTGAGTATTACGTTCCGAAGGATCGTAATATTGATGGTTTCTTTTATGTAGATAAATTGTTTAACTTGCCTAAAAGAGATTATTATGACCCGATGATTAAAGCTCTTATAATTGAAAAGAGTTCACAGTTTTCTTATATCCAATCCGGTGAAATTGTCGGGGATATGATTGGAAGTAAATTTTAAAGTATGACTGATTCTTTATACTCTAAAATATCTAGACAAACTGTTTATAACGTTATTAAGAATGCTGACATGGACTATGTTGTTGATGATGTGAAAGCTAATATTGATACGATCTATATCCGATTTGATGAAAAATATGTTTATACTCAAGGAACTAATAAACTTAAAAAAGAAATAAAGACAGCTGTTATATATACTGGGATTAAACAAGAATATAAAGGTCGTAATATGCTTCTTAATAGACATGTTATTACTTCTCTAGGCTATTCAACCGATATTAAACATAAATGCTTAGACTATATATTTAAGACCTATGATACAAATAAAATATCTACTGTTATGATCTCAGGTGATGGTGCGCAGTGGATTAAAAAATCCACTAGTGACTTTTACTTCCACGATAATATTACTGTTCATTTTATCTTAGATAGATTTCATATGAATCAGTCTGTAAATCATATCACTAAAGATGAAGATATCTAATATTATCTTAGAGATTATATCTATAATAATAAACATAAATCATTTAAAGAGTTATGTGACGCTCTTATAATTGAAAATCCTTTAAGATCCGAAATCATTGAAAATAATAAAAATTATATTGTTAATCATTGGGCTCCTATCCAAAGACAAAAACATAAACTGTTTCTTGGTTGTTCAATGGAAGGTCACATCTCTCATGTTCTTGCTGCGTTATTCACTTCAAGACCTAAAGCTCATGTTCTTCACATGATTTCTAAAAGACTTAAAATACAGAAACTGCTAACGAATGATCAAGATATTAAATCAATCTATTTATTAAACCACACTAATCCTGTTCCTGAAATTGATTATGTAGATTTAAATACTAGATATCCCAATGAACTGTTTGATGTGATTGGACATAAAGTTACTGAAAAATATAAAATGTTTAAAAGAGCTGCTCATAGTACTGTTTTTTCTTAAAAAAAAGGCGAACCCCCATGGGGCAATGTCATTAAGTTAAGAAAAAGAAGACTGATCTTCTCACACAATTGTGAGGGGGTCTTTTTATTTTGTAGTTTTTTTTGCTTTTTTTGAGTTTTTTTTATGAAAAGACTTGACAAAGTCTCTAAAATTTGCGGCGTAGCCCTTTAAGTGTAAATACTTAAAGGAGGCTATACTATGCAATATTCAAAACTATTAAAGTCGAGACTCAACGATATGATCATTGATGTCGCGATGACTTCGGATTTCATCAGGAATCCGAAGTCCGATTTTACTCGTACAAGGAAACTTGATTTTATTACTACATTTAACTCTATTTTATCTATGGGTGGAACTTCACTAGATCGTGA
>Ga0222628_1000291_pt1 | contig 23400 bp, 27 predicted proteins | sample AntAcemetageno95_FD_179860 | JGI IMG/M metagenome (GOLD analysis project Ga0222628, IMG submission 179860) | Saline water microbial communities from Ace Lake, Antarctica - #95 | ecosystem: Environmental > Aquatic > Non-marine Saline and Alkaline > Saline | place: Antarctica: Ace Lake | collected...
TCCCAGCTGTTACCTTAATTTTAACTTCATCTGTAATCATAAATTATTTTTCTTCGTCTTCATCACTTCCTGATAAATTTTCCATCGGAAGCCCTAATTTTTTTAAAAGTTTATTTAAATCTATGCCTTCAATTTTTCTCTTTCTTCCAACGCGCAGATCTCCTAATTTTATATTTTCAATTCGCACTCTTTGGATATCCATTACTGCATAGCCTAAATTATCACACATTCTTCTAATTTGATGTTTTTTTCCTTCAGTTAGAATTATTTTAAAAACGAAACCATTAATCTCTTCAACCTTACATTCCTTAGTTCGAAAACTTTCCAAATTAACTCCCTGCCCCATAATCTTAAGGAAGTGATTATTAATTCTTTTATTTACTGTAACAATATATTCTTTCTCATGTTCAAAGATAGGATCTAAAAGTTTTCCAGTAATTCGACCATCATTAGTCAAAATAATTAAGCCATGGGAATCTTTATCTAGTCTCCCAACTGGAAAAACTCCCTTGGGAGCTTCAGCCACATCTTCAATTTTTTGAGAAATTTTATTATCCTGATTAGTCATTATCCCCTTTGGCTTATTATAGGCATAATAAACATATTCTTTAAAAATGTCTCGATTCTTTTCTGGCACTTCCACTAAATCTTTTTCATTAACCTTATCCCCTAATTTAGCAATCTTTCCATTAATTTTAATTATATTCTTAGAAATCAAAGCATCCGCTTCTCGGCGGCTACAATAGTTATTTAAAGCTAAATAACGGTTTATTCTAATTGGATAAATTATTTCTTCCATAGTATTTTTACGTCCTAAAATAATAACATAGATTTTAAATTTTGGCAAGAGTTTATGGAAAATAAAAAATTACGTAATTAATTACGTAATTCCACTGTTGGGAAGGAGGGATTCGAACCCCCGAATGCATGGACCAGAACCATGTGCCTTACCACTTGGCGACTTCCCAATTTAGGCAAAAAAGACTTTTTCAAGCCTTTTATAATCTACTATTTTTTATATGAAAAATCAACCCAATCTAAATTTTGAGATATTTTCGTATTGCAATTAAACTACTACAAACTCCTAAAATAATTCCCAATCCAACCTGAATTCCAATTAAAATCCAGATGTTATGTAAATAAAAGGCCATTACATTCTCCACTGAGATACTTTTGGAAACAAGAGGAATTAGGAAGCGAAGTGTAAGAAAAAGTAAAATCATAGAAGTAATCGCTGAAGCTAAACCATAGAGTAGCCCTTCAAAAACAAATGGCAAGCGAATATAAAAGTTAGAAGCTCCCACTAAACGCATAACTTCAATTTCTTTCTTGCGAGCATAGATTGTCAATCGAATAGTATTAAAGGTTATTATCACTGCAATTAGAGAAAAAATGCTACCCAAAGTTATTCCGATTCGTTCAATCATTTTTACGATTCCATTCAAACTATTAATCGCTTCTTTGGTTTTTGTATAATTTATCCGACTAATTTTTTCTTTCTGAGGTGAATTTTCAATATATTGAACAATCTCACTATATTTTTCTACATTATGCACTTTAATAGATAGATATGACCATAAAGGGTTTTCTCCAATTTCTTCCAGTGATTGCATGATATCCGAATCACTAGCATTATATTTTTTAAAATCTTCTAAGGCATCTTCCTTGGAAACATAATCAATTGATTTTACATCTCCATTTTTACTAAAAAAATCTTTGGCTTCCATAATTTCCGCTTCTGTTGTTTCAGAATTAAAATAAACACTAACATTCAAGTTATCTTGAATATTATTCATAACACCTTTAATTGAAAAAGTAGCTACATAAACGATAGAAATAAAATAAAGAGAAAGAACAATAACTAAAAATGTAGCTAGTGTTAACCAAATATTACGCGAAATGCTTTTTGTTGCCTCTTTAAATGTTCGATTTATAGTTAAAAACATATTTTTATTTATTTTACATTATATTTCCCTTTAGGATCATCACATTTTAACTTTCCTTTTTCCAAACAAATAACTCTCTTTTCAGCTTTGTCTACAATCATCTTATCATGAGTAGCAAGAATTACTGTTGTTCCTAATTTATTAATCTTTAAAAGTAATTTCAAAATATCCTCCGATGATTCAGGATCCAAATTTCCAGTTGGCTCATCTGCCACAATTACTGCAGGCTTATGGATAAGTGCTCTAGCAATCGCTAATTTTTGCTGTTGACCAGCACTTAGCTCATTTGGATAATCATTCATCTTATCTTTCAATCCAACAATTTCTAAAATTTTTGGAACATCCTCTTGAATTTCCTCTTCTGGTTCTCCACACGCCTCCAGGGCAAAGGATACATTCTCAAAAGCCGTTTTTCTTTTCAGAAGTTTAAACTCTTGAAAAATTACTCCGATGTTCCGACGATGTTTAGGAATTTCTTTTTTTCTTAAATCAGAAAGAGGAGCTTCATCAAAATAAATCTCACCTTCTGTTGGTTTATCTTCAGCATAAATCATTCTTAGCAAAGAAGACTTTCCTGCTCCACTGCGTCCAACGATACTAACAAATTCTCCTGGTTGAATTTCCAGATTAATTTTTTCCAAGGCATGACAATCATCCTTCTCGTAAATTTTACTTACATTTTCAAACTTAATCATTTTTTTATTTTTTTCAATCTTTTCTACAAATTATAAACAAGCAGAAAAAATTACTTTTACATCTATATTATAAACTAATTTTTAATTTTCTTCAAATAACTTTCTATAAAACCATCTAGATTTCCATCCAAAACTTTTTCCGCATCACTTTCTTCGTATTTTGTTCGATGATCTTTAACCATTTTATAGGGATGCAGAACATAGGATCGAATTTGACTCCCCCATTCATTAGAAGATATTTCTCCACGAATATCACTTTTCTCTTTTTCCTGTTCTTCCAAGTATTTCTTATGCAATTTAGCTTTCAAAATTTTTAAAGCTTCTTCTTTGTTTTGTAATTGACTTCTTTCATTTTGACAAGTTGCCATAATTCCCGTTGGTGTATGAACGATGCGCACTGCGCTATCAGTTGTATTTACACTTTGTCCTCCCGCTCCTCCAGAACGATAGACATCCACTCGCAAATCACTTTCTTGAATTTTCACTTCAGAGATATTTTCAATCACTGGCATCACATCTACCAGAGCAAAAGAAGTTTGCCGAAGATTATCCGAATTAAAAGGAGAAAGTCTGACCAATCGATGAACTCCATTTTCACTACGCAGTTTCCCATAAGCATAAGCACCTTTTATTTCAATTGTTGCACTTTTAATCCCCGCTTCCTGACCACGTGTTTCATCAATTATTTTTGCAACAAAATTATTTTTTTCTGCCCATTTAAGATACATTTTGAAAAGCATATCCGTCCAGTCTTGCGCATCAACTCCGCCAGCACCAGAATAAAAAGAAACGATAGCGTCACTTCGATCATATTTACCATCCATCATCGCCTGAAATTCTAACTTAGCAATCTTTTTTTCTAAATCAATAACTCGTTCTTCTATTTCTATTTTTTCGCCAACAGCTTTTTCGTCAACTTCTGAAATTATTTTAGACAATTCCAAAAGCTCAGCAATCTCTGTTTCAATCAAACTCATTTCTTGAATTTCATTTTTCAAGCCTTCAATTGATTTCATTAATTTACCTGCCCCTTGTGAGTCATCCCAAAAGCCAGGCTCTAAAGATTTTTTCTCCCCTTCTTCTATTTCAATTTTCTTTTTAGACAGGTCAAAGATAGTCGCTCAAAAGAGCGATTTTATTTTGTAAATTTTTCAATTTTTCTTGAATTTCTTTCATAAACTAATTATAACATATTCAATCGCTAAAAAAAGAAAACCACCAAGTGGATTTTCTAACTTGTAAGAGTGTCTCTACTGAGCTTCTGCGCTATCCAAAATATTAATTTCAGTCACTAATTTCTCTAAAATAGCCAATAATTTTTCCTTGGATGATTCGGAATTTAGATTAGTTATTTCTCCTGAATAAAATTTATTATTAATTTTAAAATCAAAAGCTAAACTTGCATATTCATAATAAATAAAAATGCCACCCATATATTCTTCTTCTGTAAACCCCTTTTCAACTTGAATCGAATTTATATCTATAATTTCTTTTTCCAATGAATATTGTTCCTTGAACGTAGAATTGCCTTCCTCAGAAACCGTCATCGCCACACTAAAATCATCTTCATTAATTGGAGTGTAGGAATAAATATACTCATTCTCACCTAAACTAGTTTTACGAATAAATTCAAATGAATCTAAATTTTCCAAATTTTCTTGTCCTGAGCTTGTCGAAGGATTTCCCATCTCAGTAACTTCCACAACTGTATTTTTTTCTACAGGCATTTCTTTTTGCGGAGCTTCAGAAGAACAGCCAGCAAGAAATAAAATTGATATTGAGATAATTAATATTTTTTTCATATTTTTTATTATTTGCTCCGCCAATCTCTAATTTCAATTCCACCTCTAATTCTCTTTACTTTAACTTTCTGACGCTCACGCCAACCAAGTTCTCTGACAATTTCAATTGGTAAAGTCAACCCAATTGATTTTCCTCCAGTTTTAGTTAATTTACGAATATTCTCTTCCCCTACTTTTTTTGTGGCCATATTTTCTTGCCCCGTGTTCCCGAGTACTCGGGATACTTCTGGGGTTAATTACTTATTTAATTACGTAATTAATTACGTATTTATTTTTTTAAATAAAATTGACGCTTTTTTTCTGGGAATCTCTCAATCGCATAACGAAGCATTGTCCGAGGCATTTTTTTGACATGTTTTTGCAAAAACTTTTCTTCAATTCCCTCACCGCATTTTTTCCCAACTTCTCGAAGCATCCAACCAACCGCTTTGTGAATTAAATCTTGATCATCCTGCAAAAGCATTTCTGAAATTTTTAATGTATCTTTTGGATCTTTGTTTTTGATAAATTGAAAAGTGGCCAAAATCGAAATTCTCTTTTCCCATAAGTTTTTGGACTTTGCTAATTTATATAAAACTTTTCTATCCTTATCCTTAAGATACTCCCCTACAATATTTGGTGCTGTTAAATCAACCAAATCCCAGTTATTGATAAACTTCATATTTTTTAGATAAAGTTTAAATATCTTTCCCTGCCCTGAGCTTATCGAACCTGTCGAAGGGTCTTGTTCCTCCCCTGTCTCAAATTTTTTAACCAAAAGCAAAAGCGCAATCATCCTCTCTTCATGAAAACCGCTCTTTAAAAGTTTTTCTATCTCTGTAATTTTTAAATCTTTCCAATACTCCTTTACCAACCCTCTTAACTTAGGCATGACAATTCCCAAAAATTTATCCCCTTCACCATATTCCCCTTTTCCAGTCTTAAAAAACCTCATTAAAATTTTAGCCTTAGCTGGATTTTTGAGTTTTAAAATTTCTTTTCTTAAATTTTCTAAATTATTTTTTGGCATAACTTTCATTAATTCTAATTTTTCTGTTCTGCTTAATTTTTTAATTCGTGCCTCTTCTTTTGAAGCCAAGGAGCGATTTTTAAATTTCCAAGATGCAAGAAGTTCGACAGGACGCCGAGCTGAAGTATATTTTGCACCAAGTTTATTATTGTTATGCTCAACTAGCCTCCGATCTAAATCGGTCGTGATTCCAGTATAAAGTGTCCCGTCAGCACATTTTAGAATATAGAGATGATACATATTATTCAATAAAAAGTAAGCCAAACATTAGCACAATCCCTAAAATAAAAGTTATCACTTGAAGAATCGATGTTTTTGTATTTCTATGCTTATGCAATTCTGGGATTAAATCCGAACCAGCAATATAGATAAATCCTCCAGCTGCAAAAGGTAAAATAATTGAGATTAAGCTTTCAGGATTAAAATTCAAAATTAAAACTAAGACTGCTCCCACTACAGCCGTAAGAGCCGAAATAAAATTATAAAGAAGAGCTTTAAAACGTGAGAAGCCTCCATAAATCAAAGAGCCAAAATCTCCAATTTCTTGCGGGATTTCATGAAGAATTACTGCAATTGTAGTTGAGATACCGATTGGGATACTCACCAAATAGCTTGCGCCGATTATCAATCCATCAACAAAATTATGAACCATATCCCCTGTTAAAATCATATACGAAAAAACATGTGGATGATTATCACAAGCCACTTCATGACAATGCCGCCAACTAACAATTTTTTCTAGAATAAAAAAAGATAAAATTCCTAAGAGAATCATCAATGACGTTATTCTTTCATCCCCTTTAGAAAAAGCTTCTGGAATTAAATGAAGGAAAGCACCCCCCATTAAAGTTCCCGCCGAGAGACTAACTAAAAAAATAAGAAATTTATTCAGCTTCTCTTTTTTAATAGAAATAGTAAAAATACCAACTAAAGATATTAGACTCACAATCCCTACACTCCCAATTGTATATATCCAGACCATAAAATTAAATTCTAAATGCCAAATTACAAATCAAATCCCAATTATTAAATTAATAAATCATTTGACATTTTTAATTTGAAATTTTAAATTTTTGTGAAAAATTACGCCAAGTAGTTTTTCATCAAGCTGATGTGTCCTGCTTCAGCTTGAGCTAGCGCAGTAAAAAGAATCTTCAATTGCTGCTCCTCAGACTCTTTGGCAAATTGACGATAAAGATTAACAGCGTGATTTTCCAATTCGACTGTTTTTTTGAAATTTTCCAAATCTTCTTCACTACAAATTTCCGACTTAACTTCTGGCGCTGGCATATTTAAAAGTTTAGTTACAATTTCAGCATGCTCCAATTCAATTTTTGCTAGACGTTTATACATCTTTTGAATTTTTTGATCTTTGGTCTTTCCAGCCATACAAGTATAGATTGCACTAGCCTTTACTTCTAATTCATAGGTTTTCATTAAATTCTCTTCTGATTTTCCCAAAATAGAAAATTTTTGATTAACAATTGGATTTGATTCTTCCCCTATTTTAATAAAATTTCCAGGCGCTCCGCAATATGGACAATCCGATGGACATTTCTCTCCAATGTAGGCATCCCCACAAATTTGGCATATGTATGTTTTCATAATATTGAAATTTTAATTATTATAAGCTATATTTGATACCGAAGCCATCTTAGCTCAGTTCCCACCAAAGGCGGATAAAGTCCGAGCAACGCGCCCACGTAGCTTAGTAGGTAGAGCAATGCACTCGTAACGCATAGGTCGTCAGTTCGATTCTGACCGTGGGCTCAAATTTTTAAACTTCGCCGCCAGTTCCCTGTCCGCCCTGCCTACCGGCACAGGCTTTGGCGGGAATCCCGGCAGATGGCTCAATATATTTTTAATCCTATCTTCATTTGTACTTTCTAAGAATTGCTATCAAAATTTTCTAATTTTCTCAAAGCTTCATTCGCTCTTTTGATTCCAGCCTTGTCTCCGTTTTTTATATGATCTTCTTTAATTGTTTGCCATTTATCAATAGCAATTTCTTTTTCTGATTTAGAAGTTTCACCTTCTTTATTTTCCGAAACTGTTTTATTGCCCCAAAATTCCATTCCCATATTTTTGAAATTAAAATTTATTCGCTAACATTAACCAATCGCATCCATTCTTCATCTACGATCTTTTGAGTTTCTTCAAGAGTTTTTTTGTTGTTCGGTTTAAAAAGATGCTTAAAGCGACCTTGAGTTTTTAAAAATTCTTCAACTTTTTTTGGTTTTTCAGTCGCCCAATTGATTTTATACTTTCCATTTTCAATTTCATAAAGTGGCCAGAAATTTGTTTCTGTTGCCAGTTTTGCGATATTTACATATTGCGATGTTGGAAATTTCCAATTGTTTGTACACGGTGAAAAAACAATTAGAAAAGCTGGCCCTTCAACTTCAAAAGCTTTTTTGGCTTTCATTTTTAAATCCGCTAAATTACCAACATTAGCTTGAGCTAAATATGGAATTCGATGAGCATTCACAATTTCCATTAAATTTTTGCGCTGAGTGATTTTTCCGATTGTATCATCTTTTCCAACTGGAGTTGTTTCGGTATGAGCACCATATGGCGTTGCGCTTGATTTTTGGTTCCCTGTGTTCATATATCCTCCATTATCATAAACTACATAAACAAAGTCGTGCCCGCGCTCTAGTGCCCCTGAGAGAGCTTGCAAACCTATGTCAAAAGTTCCGCCATCACCAGAAAAAGCTACAAACTTCATTTTTTTTGGAACTTTTTTACCCTGAGCTTGTCGAAGGGCTCCTTTCTTTTTTAAAGCACAGTAAGCTCTTTCCATTCCAGAAATTGTTGCCCCAACATTCTCAAAAGCACTGTGGATATATGGCACCTTCCAAGCAGTATATGGATGGAGTGTTGAAGTCACTTCAAGACATCCTGTTGCATTTGCTACGGCCACATCACAAGGCGCCTCGCCTAAAATCGTTCGAACAATTGTTGGAAAAGCACAGCCCGCACACGCGCTATGACCAGAGGCAAAATTTTTGTTTAATTCTTTGTTCATTGTTTATTTTATATATCTAATTTCTTTAGAAAACTTAGTCTCTTTTAAATCTTGAAAAACTTTTTCAATATCTTTTTGGAAAATATCTCGTCCACCTAAACTATAAACATAACTGGCAATTTTAGCTTTGTGAGTTATTGCATTTGTAATCTCCATATACAATGGTGGCATCGTTCCAATTGATTGAGCTCGATCTAGGATAGCGATTTTTTTAATTTTCTTTAAGACTTTTGAAATTTCTTTGGCTGGAAATGGACGGAATAAATTAATCTTTAAAAGCCCAACCTTTTCACCTTTTTCTCTCAACTTATCAACTGCCTCCTTAGCTGTTCCCACCGCTGAACCCATCAACACAATCACTCTTTCTGCATCGGCTACTTTATAATCTTCAAACAATCCTTTTTTTCTTCCACTGATCTTTTCAAAATCTTTAGCGATTTTTAAATATTCTTTTTTAGCATCCTGCATTGCTTTTTCCTGCTCAACTCTAAATTCAAAATAAGAATTCTGCAAAGCTAAAGCTCCAATAGTAATTGGATTTTTAACATCCAGCAGAGACCCTTTAATTTTAAGTTCTCCAATAAATTTTTTAACTTTTTGATCTTCAATGGTCTCTAAATTTTCCACCGTATGAGAGGTGTTGAAACCATCCATAATCGCCATTGCCGGAAGTGAAACTTTTTCTGCTAATTTAATTCCAATCAAGGTATTATCATAGGCCTCTTGAACATTTTCTGAAAAAATTTGAATCCAACCAGCATCTCGTGCACCCATCACATCACTGTGGTCACCATGAATATTAATCGGAGCGGCCAGTGCTCTGGCTGAAATTGCCATTAAAATTGGCAACCGAAGGCCAGAAGCAACATAAAGAATTTCATTCATTAAAGCCAAACCTTGAGAACTAGTTGCGGTCACGGTTCTTGCTCCACTAGCTGAAGCTCCGACACAAGCTGAAATCGCACTATGTTCTGATTCTACTTGAATCACTTCAGTAGCAACCTTTCCGTCACTTGAAAATTGAGCATAAGTTTCAATAATTGGAGTTTGCGGAGTAATTGGATAAACCGCCATTACATCTGGATTAATTTGTCGCAACGCCTCGGCTATTGCCGCCCCTCCCGTTAGAGCTAATTTGTTTTTATTTGAAATCATATTATTTCTTTTTCATTATAATCGCCTTAACTGGACAAACAGTCGCGCAAACACCACAACCCTTACAATAATCATAATTTATATTAGCTTTATTTTTAGAATTTTCTTTCATTTTTTTCATTTCGATGCAAGCTTCTGGGCAAAACGAAACACAATTAGCGCACCCTATACATTTACTCTTGTCCACCTCGGGACGCATAATCCCCCAATCCCCTGTTTTTGGAGCTTTTTTCATATCATTTTTAATACCAGTTTTTTTATTCATAAATTTAAATACTATCGTAGGCTTTTTCGATAGCTAAAATATTTTTATCACAATTTTCTTTTCCTATTTTTTTCTCAAAAATATTTCGGAATTCATTTGTAATACTTTCTACACTTGCTACTTCTGCTACTTGAGCAATTTTTCCTAAAATAACAGTATTCGGTCGCGCTTGACCAACTATCTGTAAAGAAATTCCATTAGCATCTATTGGGTAAACTTTTCCTTGAAAATTAATTTTATGCTTAATTTCAAAATCTGCTTTTTTTGTATTAACAATCAAAGCTTCATTTCGATCTAATCCCTCCGTCACTTTCTCTGAATTCAAAATTGTTTCATCAAGAACAACAACTAAATCAGGATCAACCACTGGTTCGTGGGTTCTAATTTCTCTATCAGAAACTCGAACAAAGGTTTTTGTAGGTGATCCACTCCGCTCAGGACCAAATTGAGGAAAGGCTTGAACAAATTTTCCCTCAGCAAAAGCAGCTTGCGCTAAAATTTCCGCCGCTGATTTTGCACCCTGACCACCTCGGCCAAAGAAAACTATTTCAAAAACATCTTTATGATATTTCATAATGTTTTAATTATACCATAAAAAATAACAGACCGCATTTCAAAATTTGAAATGCGGTCTTTTTAGCTATAAGTTGCCTCAGGCAACTCAAGTCCCAGATGTCTAAATTTAGTTATAAGTATCATAGTATCAACTATACTACCCGTTACATTCTTCCCGTGAAGAGAAAAATCGAGCCAACAACTATTAAGTTTTAGATGATCTGGACATTTAGTTTTTTTCTTTAATAGACAATCACGAAAATGCTCACAGCCAGAATTTACAATTAAATTAATGTCATCCTCACTTATATTCATAAAACACCTCCCTGTTAAAATAAAGAACTATTTTTAAAAATAAAATTGATTTTATTTTTCCAATTCAATTTCAATCGCTTTTTTTAGCTCATCAAGACCAATTGCTCCGGTTTGAAATTTTTCATTCACAAAGATTGCAGGAGTTCCCATAATATTAAACGCAATTGCTTCATCTATACTTTCATCAATTTTATCTTGATATTTTTTATCATCCAAGCAACTACTAAATTGATTATAATCTAATTTTAATTTACTAGCATAATTTTTAAAAACTTGATTCGTTGTGCTATTAACCCATCGGGCTTGATCAGAATAAAGCTTATCAGCATATTCCCAAAATTTTTCTTGTTCCAAAGCACAAAATGAAGCCAAGGCCGATTGTTCAGAACTCGAGCTAGCTTCTAACGATAAATTTTTCAAATTAAAAAATACCTGATCCTTAAATTCTTCCATTGTCTCTCTGAGTGATCTATAAAATGATTGACAATGTGAACATTGAAAATCAGAGAAAACTACTACCTTAACTTTAGATTCTTTATTTCCAAAAACTGCATCGTCCTCTTTAATTTCTGGACCCTTCAAATATCTTCCTGGTTCAACTCCTAACTTTTCGTAATCCATAAAAAGATTATTTTCCCTTTCTGTAAAAAGAGCCTGGGCTTGAGAATAAAAATCAGTCTCCTTAACTGACTTTGAAAAAATAAAGGTTGGTAAAAATTTAATATCATTTTCTTCAATCATTTTCTTCCCTTCTTCTGAATCAAAAGGCACTTCTTCTGCGCTTAGGGTTGGCATTACTCTTCGACTCCAAACTAAAATATCACTTGCGTCACAATCCTCACATTCATCATCGTTTATAACCTTGACATCAACAATCGACTCAGAAAAAGCTACCCAAGTTTTTTCACCTATTTCAAAAACATCAGTTTTATTGAGATTTTTTTGAGAAAATCCACCACCCTTAAAAAGCTGAATAAAATCTATAAAAAGACTCCCAACTAGCAACCCAATCAATAAAATAATTATAGAAATTAAATTTTTTGTTCGATTTTTATTCTTACTATTTTTTGTTGTTTTAATATTATCTTCCATATTTTCTTGTCCCGTTCAATTCCGTAAAGCGAACTATTTAAATGGGATTATTTAATATTTTTTAATTTTCAATTTCTTCTTCTTGGCTTTCTTGTTTTTCCATCATTTTCTCAATTTGTTCATCTTGCATTTTATTTAAATCATAACTTTGTTCGTGATAACTCATTAAATAATCATCAAAACCAATAGTAATTTTTTCAAGTGCCTCTGTTTTAACAGCAATCCCAATTAGAATTCCCAAAATTAAAATCAAGGCCTTTTCAATATAAGGGTTTCCTTGTCCTTGCTTTTCATCATTTACGGGAATAATTTCTGCATCTTTAATTTTAGTTTCTTCATTCATAGTTGTTTATATTCAATTATCTTAGCATTCTCAAAAAAAACCGCAATATTGCGGGTTTTTCTTTATTATTGCTTAATAAAACTACAAAAATCATTCTTTCCTTAAAGCTTCCATTGGAGAAAGTTTTGAAGCGACACTGGCAGGCCCGCCTGCATCGCAAAACTTTAAATTTTATAAAGTTATATCAGCTACTCCTTTCTTAATGCCTCCATTGGACTTAATTTTGAAGCAACACTAGCAGGATAATAGCCAAAAACAATCCCTACTACGACCGAAAATCCAGTTGCTAAAAAAATTGATTGCCAAGTAACAATCAAGCTTAAATTAAAACCTAAAACAGAAAAAACGTAAGAAAATAGAGCAGAAAAAACAAAACCTAAAATCACACCTACCACCCCTCCGGCAAAAGTAATAAAAACTGATTCAAAAAGAAATTGCTTTAAAATATCTTTCGGACGTGCACCAACTGCTTTTCTAAGACCTATTTCAAATGTTCTCTCTACTACCGCAACATACATCACATTCATAATTCCCACTCCTCCAACAATCAGTGAGATTGAAGTGAGCGCTAGAAGTAAAATATTAATTGTATTAAAAACTTGACCAATAACATCTTGCGCCTCTTTCATTGAAACCACTAAAAAATCTTCCTTATCTTCGGTTTCCGTATCATGCAATCGTGCCATTTCTTTTTTGATATCGGAAACTGTTACTTCTGCCAAATCAGGATTTCCCATCTTAGCACTAATAAATTTGACGTAGTCTACTCCTTGCACTTTTTTCAACATCGTCTGCACTGGCATATACACCATGTCATCAAAACTAAACATTGCCATTGATCCCCGTGGTTCCATAACTCCAATTACTTTATAATTTTGATTTTTTATTTTAATATTTTTTCCCAAAGCACTATTTGAACCGAAAATAATATCTCGAATATTAGATCCAATCACTACAACTTGCGCCAAGCTATTATCATCCGCCTCACTAAAAAAGTTTCCTTCAGCCAATTTAATATTTAAATCCACCTTTGTGGCTGTGGCACTTACGGCAAAAATCATAGCTCTCTTATTAGTTCCTTGAAAACTAAGCAGTTCCTGCCCAATAGTTCCAGCATATGTTTCTTCTACATTGGGAATCTTTTTTATCTCTTCTGCGTCTTTTATTTTTAAGGTTGTAATCGTAATTCCTTGCGCTTGTCCAGAAGCATTAGAAGCAGAGAATTCTCCCGTTGAAGGAACTTTGGGTTCAATTTGGATTAAATCATTTCCCATTACTGAAACTTGATCCAAAACAAATTTTTTCACCGCTTGACCGCTAGACATAATTACAATAACTGAAGTAATTCCAATTACAATTCCAATCAAAGTCAAAATAGTTCGTCCTAAATTAGTCTTCAAATTATGGATTGCCAAATTTATTGAGATGATTATTCGTCTAAACATGAATTTTTATCAAAATTTTAATTTTACTATAAAAATTACATCCCGTGTAAATTTTTAGCAAAATATTTTATTTAAATTAAACTTAGCCGTTAGGCCTGCCTACCGGCAGGCAGGCGAATTTGCAAAATTTATTTTTTATTATCTTAAAACTTCAGAAAAATTTGCACTGGGATCCTATCTAAAAACTATAGTTTAAATTTTATTAAATATCACTCGTATCGCAATGCTTCCATTGGACTCACCTTTGCGGCTTTTAAAGCTGGATACATTCCAAAAATTAAACCAACTAGAAAAGTTACAAAAATACCCAAGAAAATTGATTGCCAAGTAATAATAAAAAACCAAGTATAGCCTAGCGTTATAATTACATAATAAGCCAGCAGAGAAATTCCTATTCCAATAATAATTCCAATAATTCCACCCACTAGGGTTATTGCTACTGATTCAATTAAAAACTGAAATACAACATGGGAATTTTTTGCACCCACTGCTTTCCTGAGACCAATTTCACGAATTCTTTGATTAACAGCAATAAGCATTATATTCATAATTCCTACTCCTCCAACCAAAAGAGATATAGCAGCTATTGAAGCCATAAAATATTTCAGAACATTAGTAATAGTTGAAATCATTGAAAGTGCTTGGACAGAATTTTGAATAGTAAAATCATTTTCATCACCATCTTTAAGATTGTGTTGGATTCGCAATGTTCTCTTAATATCCAAAACTGCTCTTTCTACATTTTCTTCTTCATTAATCTTAATTCGTGCAAAATTTAAGTGCTTGATTCCTAAAAGAATTCTTTGAGCTGTCCAAAGTGGGACATAAACGCTATCATCTGGATTAGAAAAAGCAGAAGTGCCCTTTTCTTCCAAAACTCCAATAACAATAAAAGTTTGATCCTTAATAGTAATCGTTTTTCCTATTGGATCTTGATTCGCAAAAAGATCTTTAGCTTTAGTAAAACCTAGGACTGCAATCCTAGCTAAATTTGTTTCCTCCTCTTTGCTAAAAAATCTTCCTTCTTCGACTTCTGTATTTGCTACTTCTGTAAAATCTGCTGAAACTCCTTGATATGAAGATTGCAATGAATCATTATCACTTTTAATAGTAGCCGAGCCTGTCACAAATCCACAAGCAGCAATTACATCAACTACATTTTTTTTGCTAGAAATTTCCTTCAAATCGTCATAAACAAAAGTTGTAGAAACAACCCCCATAATCGACGGGGGCGGACCATCTTCCTCTGAAGCACCTGGAAAAATTGCCACAACATTTGATCCAGATTTTTTAATCTGATTTAAAATAAATTCTTGAGCTCCTGCTCCAATAGACATCACAATAATCACCGAAGCCACCCCAATAATAATTCCGAGAATCGTTAAAAAAGAGCGGAATTTTGCCGCCGTTAGGTTTTTATAGGTTATTTTTATTGGGTCAATTAAACGCATCCCTAAATATTAACTAATAAATCCTAACTCTTACAAAAATACATAAAATTAATAACTTAAAACTATTTTAAGAAATCATTATTTTTAGCCCACCTTCTTTTTTCTACTGGGTTATCGGAGACAATAGCTCCGTCTTTCATATAAATTACTCTTTTGGCATGTTCAGCAGTAAAAGTTTCATGTGTCACTAAAATAATAGTATGGCCTTGTTCATTTAACTCCTGTAAAATTTGCATTACTTGCGTCCCTGTCTTTGAATCTAAGTTCCCAGTCGGCTCATCAGCGAAAATAAGTCCCGGATTATTTACCAAAGCTCTCGCAATCGCCACTCTCTGCTTTTCTCCTCCTGACAATTGATTAGAAAGATAAAACATTCGATGTTCCATTGAAACAGAGTTTAAAGCCTTTAAAATTTTTCGAGCATTTTTCTTTCGATTATCAAATTCATCGTCATAAAGAAGGGGCAGTTCAACATTTTCATAAACTGAAGTCCTTGGAAGAAGATTAAAAGATTGGAAGATAAATCCAATTTTTTGATTACGAATTTCTGCTAACTCATCATCAGAAAAAACATTAGCTTTTTTGCCTTCAAAAATATATTCACCTTCACTTGGTCTATCCAAAAAACCCAACATCTGCATTAATGTTGATTTGCCAGATCCCGATGGACCCATAATCGCCACGAATTCCCCTTCTTCAATAGAAAAATCAACTCCACAAACAGCTCTTGTTTCTACTTCTTCACTTCGATATGTTTTACAAAGATTTTTAGCTTCAATTATTTTTTTTCTCATAAAGTAGTAAACGAATTTTATTCGTTTTTTTTATTTACCGTCTCTGATATAAGTAATGACTTTTTCTCCACTCTTAAGACCAGATTTAACTTCGATCATGCCTTCGTCCCCCTCTAGACCTGTAGTAATTTTTACTTTATTGATAATATCATTTGAAACTAAAACTTGGACTATTTTCTCTCCACCATCATCTGTCTCAATTGCTCGCAAAGGAATCATTAAAACATTGTTAGCCTCAGCTGTTTTTACATCAATATCCGCACTCATTCCAGGTTTAAACTTTGAATTATTATTTAAAAGTCTTAATTTAATTTTATAATAAACTACATCTTGAATAATTGTTGCTGCTGGATCAATCTCATAAATTTCAGCTTCGAAATCATCCTCTTTATTAAAGGCATCTAGGCTTATAATTGCTTTTTGTCCATTTTCAATTTTTATAATATCTGATTCTGGAACTTTTGATTCAACAATCAATTCTTTGCTAGAAGAAATAGTAACAATAGAAATTCCAGTCGTAATAACTTCACCAATTTTATAATTACTTTCAATCACTGTTCCACTAATTGGAGAATAAATAACTGCATTTCCCAAATTAATTTTAGCTGCCTCAACTGAAGCCTCTGCCTTTGAAACCACCGCTTCCTGAGCCTTTCTTTGGTTTTTTGAATATGTATCATCTTCTTTTTTCATATGACTCAAAGTCTTTTCCTGATAATACAAATCATCCTCAGCCTGACTAAGTTTTAAACGCAGGGCGCTATCATCAATCATTGCGAGTTTATTTCCAACTTCAACTGTATCCCCACTCTCAACATAAACTGCAACTAATTTTCCAGGAGTTTCAAATGCAATGTTCACTTGCGAATCTGGATTAATTTTCCCAGTAACAGAAACAATTTGATTTAAATCCCCCTTCACAACATCTGCTGTTACGTATTCTGTTTTTGGCTTTTTACTCTGTAAAAACAAAAATCCTGCAATAATAATTGCTAAAATAATAACTAGCCAGATAATTAATTTTTTATGTTTTGCCATTTTATAATAATATTTTTTGATTAATTTTTTCATCTAAGGCTTGATTCACCAATGAATCTGCGATTTTATTTTTTTCTCGCGGAATATGAATAAAGGATGCTTTGCCAAATTCGATAGTTGTATTCCAAATCTCTATAAAATATTCCTGGATCCTCTTTTCTTTAATTTTATATTCGTGATTTAATTGCTTAACTGCTAATTCACTATCTAAATAACATTCTACTTCAATATTTTTTATTTTACTTTTCCCAATAAGTTGTCTAATTTTTTTTAGTCCAAAGACCAACGCTTCATATTCTGCATCATTGTTTGTCTTCGTGCCTATGCATTCGCAATATTTCTTATTCAACGTTTCAACATAAATTCCGATCGCCGCCGGTCCGGGATTCCCTCTTGATCCACCATCAGTATACATCACAATTTTATCATTCATAAGTTTCTAAATTATAACATAAAAAAATTAAATAAAAAAATCTATTTCTTTCTAATATCAATAATTTTTAATTGAATTTTCTTATTACCATTCCATTCGTCTTCATTAAGTGAAAAAACAGCTTCAACTTGGTCATCTTTTCTAAATTCTTCCACTTGATTACCAAAACCAAAGGCAATAGCATCAAAAACCTTGGCGCTACTATCCTTTCCTCGAAGTAGAAATTTTAGATGCTTACTATTACTACCAACTAATTTTATCTCTTCAATCACCATATCCCGAGCTAAAAAAATTGGCTCAGAATTTCCTTCTCCAAAAGGTTCCATTTTCTTGAGTTCCCAAAGTAAATCCCAATTTATATCTTCGGCCTTAATTTCACAATCAATCAGAATTTCCGGTTTCAAATCCCTATCCCCAATTTCCTCTTCAACAAGTTTTGAAAATTTTTCTTCAAATTTTTCTAAATTATCTTTTTTTATTCTCATCCCAGCTGCTTGCGAATGTCCTCCAAATTTAATTAACAATTCCGAACATTTTCCCAAAAGTTTAAAAACATCAACCTGAGGGATACTTCGCAAAGACCCAGCCAATTCATCTCCTTGTGTTTGCAAGATAATTGATGGCTTGTTAAATTCATTGCTAATTTTTCCTGCCACTAGACCCAAAATTCCCATTGTCCAATTTTCATTCTGAGCTAAAACATATTTCTTATCTTGATATAATTTTTCTACTATCAATTTAACTTCCTTAACAATTTCTGAAGTAATCTTTTGTCGCTGAGAATTTTTTGCCTCAATTTCCAAAGCCATACCACGCGCTTTTACAAGATCTTTTTCCATAATTAAATCATATGAAATACTAGCATGATCAATTCTACCAGCCGCATTAATTCGTGGGGCAATTTGAAAAGAAATTTTTTGAGTATCATATATATTATTTTCACCGATTACAATTCTCCCGACTTTAAACATTTCCAAAAGACCCGCTCGACGAGTCTTAGCTAAAACAACCATTCCGTAACGAGTTAGTATCCGATTTTCATCTAAAAGAGGAACACAATCAGCAACAGATCCAATCGCCACTAAATCTAACGACCATTTGATTTGATCAGCGTTTTTTAAATCAAAAGTTTGCCACAGGGCTTGAACAAATTTAAACGCAACTCCTACTCCTGCTAAATTTTTAAAATTTTCATTGTTATTCTCCGCTTTGGGATTAATAATAGCTAAAGCTTCAGGTAAAATTTCAGGTAGATTATGATGATCCGTAATAATTATATCCATTCCCAAATCTCTAGCCTTTTTTACCTCCTCAAAACTTGTAATTCCGCAATCAACTGTGATAATAAGATTAACTTTTTCTTTGGCAAAATTTTCGATTGCCTTTGCATTTATTCCATAACCATCCAGTTGTCGATCAGGAATATAAATTATAACGTCAGCAAATCCAAGCTTTTCTAAATTTTCAACAAGCAGAGCGGTTGCAGTAACTCCATCAGCATCATAATCACCAAAAATTGCAATTTTCTCTTTATCTTTTTTTGCTTTTTTCATTCTCTCCATTGCTTTTTGCATTTGAGAAAAAACAAATGGATCACTTAAGTCATTTTCATAGCTAAAATCAAAAAAGCCTTTACTTTTTTCAATGGAATCAAGTCCTCGATCAAAAAGTAATTGACGAATAATTGGATGATATTCATCCAATTCTTTACTTTTTTCTTGAACAATTTTTTCTCTTATTTTCCAATTTTTTTCCATTTTTCAAAATAAAACGAGGACTTTTATATCCTCGTCCTAAACTTTATTTTTTTAAGATTTAACCCCACATTTTGGACAAATAAATTGGGCTTTCATTTCCTTATTCTTGGTTAGCGTCATCACTATATCATTTCCACAATTTTCACACTTTAAATCTACACTCAAGCCTAAATCACTAATGAGCTTTCCTGCATCCAATGCTTCTCGATCTATCTTGACAGTATATATATCATCAGAAATTATTGCATATAATCTATCTGCTACTTGTTTTGGTGAATTAAAATCTCTCGGAATAAAATCTTTTGCTCCAATTTGAATAGCTTTTTTCTGATCCTCCTCCCGACCCATATGTGAAGAAATAGCTACTGGAATTTGACTAGTATTTGGATTTTTTTTAAGCTCTTCAAACATCTTAAATCCATCCATTTTCGGCATCTCAATCCCAGTAAAAATCAAATCGGGGTTTTCTGTAATAGCTTTTTCCAAGCCATCTGTACCATCAACTGCTTCAATAACTTCAAAGCCTTTTGCCTGTAAAACACCTAAGTATATTGCTCTGGTATTTTCATCATCTTCAACTAGCAAAATCTTTTTAGCTTTTTTATTTCCTTCCCCTTTTTCACTTAAAGTTTCCATATGAAAAAATTAAAAAATTATCTTTATATCTACTGCCAAAACTGACTTACCATCATTGTAGATAAATAATGGATTAACATCAAGTTCTTTAATTTCCGAAATTTCTAAAGCTAAATTCTGAAGCCTAACAAGAATATCGGTCATTTCATCTAAATTATAAGATTTTTGACCACGCTCTCCTTGGAAAAAAAACTTAATCTTACTTTGCATCAATCTTTTAGAAATCTCTTCACGACTAGAAGGCAAAATTAGCAAATCTATCATTTGAAAAACCTCCGTATAAATTCCACCTAAGCCAAAAATGATTACTGGCCCAAAGATCGGATCTTTTTTAATTCCCAAAATAATCTCTGCTCCCTTTTCAATCATCTCTTGGATAATTATTTTTTCTCCAGGAAAATTTTTAGAAAGTTTTTCAGTTGCCTCATTTAAATCTTCTTCATTTTTTAAATTTAAAATTAAAGCTTCTTGATCAGACTTGTGTAAAACCTTATCACTATCAATCTTAGCTACCACTGGAAAATTAAAATCTCCAACTGGATCTTCACCCGAATTAATCATCCATGATTTGCAACACGGAATTTGGTAGAGATTAAATATTTGACTAGCTTCATTAAAAAGAAGTGCTTCCCTATTTTCCTCTTTGGCTTTTTTAATAATTTCTAAAGCCTTTTCCTTTCTCTCTTCATTAATCTCAATTTTTTCTGCTACAATCCCCTGATCATTTTTTTGTTTCCAAAAATAATATTGATTCAAAGCATTGACCGCTCTTTCTGGACTAGAAAAAACAGTTACCTTATTTTCGTGCAATATTCTTAAAGCTTCATCAATTTTTTCTCCACCGACAAAAACTGCTACTATATTTTTTTGAGATTTATCTTTAAATTGAACTAAGGCTTGAGCAATTTTCAAAACTGGAGTTTGGTTTTGAGGAGTTAAAACTGCGATAATAGTTTTTATTTTATCTTGTTTTTCCAAAATCTCTAATGTTTTTTGATAACGATCTTCAAAAGTATCTCCCAAAAGATCAATCGGATTTTCCACTGAAGATTCAGCTGGCAGAAATGATTTTAGCTCTGATTTAACTTCATCGGAAATTTCTCCTAATTTTATTTCCTTATTTTGAAAAGCATCTGTAGTCAAAACTCCCACTCCACCTGCATTGGTTAAAACTACTACTTTTTCATCTGGATCAGATTTTGAATTAGAAATCAATTTTAAAAGACCAAAAAAATCTTCCAAATCACCTGCTCGAATTACTCCGCATTTTTCAAAGACCGCATCCATAATTTCATCACTTCCGGCCAATGCGCCCGTATGAGAAAAAATCGCCTTTTGGGCTTTTTTAGTTTTCCCAGATTTAAGAATCACTACTGGTTTAATCTTAGAAACTTTTTTTACAACAGAAATAAAATCTGGCCCATTTTTTATCCCTTCCAAATACATTCCAATTACTTTAGTTTTTTCATCATTAGCCAAAAACTCCAACATTGAAACTTCATCAACATCCATCTTATTCCCAACCGAAACAATTTGTGAAAAACCAATACTCTCTTTAATAGAAATATCCATCAACGCAGAAATTAAAGCACCCGATTGAGAAACAAATGAAATGTTTCCTTCTTTTGTCATCCCAGATCCGAATGAAGCGTTTAGTTTCATTTCAGGGTTTATAAATCCCAAACAATTAGGCCCAAGGATGTTCAATTGATTAGATTTTGCCAATTTATTAAGCTCTTTTTCTTGTTTTAATCCATCTTCACCAATCTCGGAAAATCCAGCTGAAATAATAACATAATTCTTAATTTTATTCGCTCCATCTTGAATAACTTCATTCACAAATTTAGCTGGAACAGCCACGATTGCTAAATCAACTCCGTCCTCTATTTCGGATAACTTTTTATAACAATCCTGATTAAAAAGTTTTTCATGTTTTGGATTAACAAAATACACTTTTCCTGAATAGCCCAACTCCAAAAGATTTTTAGAAATTATATTTCCAATTTTTCCGGTCTCTTCCGAAGCTCCAATAACTACAACAGAACTTGGATTAAAAAGTTTTTCCAGCTTATTCATTTATTTTTATTTTAATAAAAATTTATTTATTCTTGCTTTCCTCCAAATTTTTCAAAGGCTCGCAAAATTTCTATCGGGATAGCAAAAATTACCGTGTTAGATTGATCAGAACTCAAATCATTCAATGTGCTCAATGTTCTTAGGTGAAGTGATCCTTGAGATCCTGCAAGAGTTTTCGCAGCTTTGGCTAAATTTTCTGCAGCCATAACTTCACCTTCAGCTTTAATTATAACAGAACGCTTTTCTCTTTCCGCTTCCGCTTGTTTCCCAATTACTCTTTTCATTTCCTCTGGCAAAGTCACATCTTTAAGCTCAACTGATTGGACTTCAATTCCCCAAGCATCCGTCGCCTTATCCACAATCAAACGAATTTTTTCTGCAATTGCATCTCTTTGAGAAAGCAGTTCATCCAGATTAACTTCCCCCACAATATTTCTCATTGTAGTTTGCGCCAACTGAGAAACAGCATAAAAGAAATCCTCTACTTCAATTACGGCTTTTTCTGCATTTTTAACTTTATAATAAATTACCGCATTAACACTAACAGAAATATTATCCTTAGTAATTGCTTCTTGATTAGGAACATCAACTGCCTTAATACGCATGTCAATTTTTTGATAGCTTTGAAAAATCGGAAATACAATTCTCCAACCTGGTTCCATAATTCCAGTATATCTACCCAGAGTAAATTTAACTCCTCTTTGATATTGATTAATCTGCTTTATCGAAGCTAAAATGATAACCACGACAACAGGAATAATTATTTCTATCATATTTTTTATTTGTCCCGTAGTAAGCTTTTTATCCCGTAGTCAATTTATTATACTACTGGGATGCTCTGCTATTGGGATTAATTAATTACATTTTTATTATATCACAAATTAAAGTTCAAAACGAAAAAAAATCCGCCTTCTAAGCGGATTTATGAAAATAGCTTTTTCAATCACTAATTTGACTAGCATTTAACCATTTCTGATCTAGTGGTTAAAAACACAATAATACCACTATATGTGGTATATTATACTACCTGTAGTGTTATTTCTACTCCTCTTTTTTAGTTGAAATTTTAAAAACTTTATATAAAGCACAAAAGCCAGTAATTGCTGTAAAAATACATATTATTCCAATCGCACTGGCAACGATTTTAATCCAGCCTGTAAGCATAAAACAAGCCACAATTAAAACAATAACCCCTACAATTGCTCGATTTAGACGATCTCTTGAACTTTCATTAGCTTCAAACATAATTTTTAAATTAAATATATTATTAATTTTATTATAGCATGTTTTTTGTTATTTTGTTAGTTGATAGACAAAACGATCTTTTTAAACTAAAATTTTAATAGAGTTAATTTTAATTTAAATTTTATGGAAAAAATACCTTCATTTGAAAAACCTCAAAAAAATGAGGTCTATAATAGATTGGAAACATCAGATTTAGACGAAGATACAATATCACAATTAAAAAAGTTGGCTATTGATCCCAATAATTTTTTGGAATGTTTTAATACATACATTGAAGATTGTGAAAAAAATGGCGAACAAGTATGCGAAAACCCACAATC
>Ga0222628_1000292_pt1 | contig 23395 bp, 31 predicted proteins | sample AntAcemetageno95_FD_179860 | JGI IMG/M metagenome (GOLD analysis project Ga0222628, IMG submission 179860) | Saline water microbial communities from Ace Lake, Antarctica - #95 | ecosystem: Environmental > Aquatic > Non-marine Saline and Alkaline > Saline | place: Antarctica: Ace Lake | collected...
ATTGATTGAGGCTTTTGCGGCAATATTTATTGCCGCATTGTCGTCTGCATATGCAGAAAAATTACAACTCAAACATTTGAAATCGTTTCTAGTCTTTCTATTCTTTTTATCTATATAACCACATCTTGAACATTGTCTTGAAGTATTTCTTGGATTTACCAAGAAAACTTCAATTCCATTAAGTTCAGATTTATATTCAATAAATTGTCTTAATTGATAAAAAGACCACTGATCATGTCTGAGTCTTTGAGCTTTTGAAACCGGAGTCTTGATTTTGGATAGCTCTTCTAGAGCGATCCCAAAATCAAGTGCCTTAGCTTTGTTAACTATATTTTTTGAAATAACATGATTTGTGTTTCTCACAAATCTTGATTGTCTACCAGATATTTTTTTTAATTTCCTATAAGAACTTCTGGTTCTTTTCTTCTGAAGAGAAGATTTAATATTTTGATATTTATTCCTAACTTTATCTATATTAGAACCTGAATAATTAGTACCATCAGAACATGTAGCTATATTAACAATTCCAAGATCTACCCCAAGAAAACCCATCGGGCTTTTCTTGGGCTCTTCTGGAACTTCACAAGTTATATGAAGATAAGCTTTATTGTTTTTAATCTTAAGGAGAACTTCTCCTTTTCTATATTTAAGATATTCTCTAGGTTTATCTCCATATATAATAAGAGGAATTTTTCTTCTTTTATTAAGGGTTAGAATAGAGACATTATCATTCTTAAAAGAAATCATTCTATCATCATATATAACAGAAGAGTTTGAAGAAAAAGATCTAATTTTATCCTTTTTACCAGACTTATAAGATTGGCAAGTTCTTTTAAGAACATTGCATGTTACTTGTGCTGGAAGATTAAATTTAGATTTAATTTAGAAAGCACTCCTGAAGATTCAACAAGTTGAGATGTATAATTACAAGCAGAGTTGAATGTCTCCATCATAGATTGGAGACATTCTAGATCATCTTGAGAAGTATTTAGTTTAATTTTAGTTATAAGTTTCATATATATGATATTATGATTTAATTTGAAAAAGTCCTTCAAGAAAGTTTAAAATAATTAAAAAAAAGGAGATAGTGGAGATAGTGGAGATAGGAATGTTCGTTTTCCTCCCATAGGCTAAAGACCTATGGGTTTCCACTCACAATAAATATATGAATATCGGAATTTTGAAAGAATGTTTTTAAATTGAAAGGATGGCATGATGATTGATAAAAAGACTTGGAAAGAATTTAGGGAGAGTGGCCTTTTGTGGTTTTGCAATAGAATGCTTCATGCGTTCGGGTGGGCAATAGTTTTTGTTTTTGATGATGATGACAATATTATCGATGTTTATCCTGCTAGAGTTAAATTTAGAGGTTTTTCTGAAGATTGTGAAGTTAAGGGATTTAAAGACATTAGCAAATATATGAAGGAAAATGCTGAGATATTGCAAAAAGAATCTGAACTGTAATAAAAAAGGAGGTAGAAAATGGCAAAGAAAGGTAATAGAAGTTCTGGCACTCAAATTCACGGAGGAAAGTGCCATGATTGCAATAAGGAAACTGATCATCTTTATCCCACTATGAGAGTTAGTGGAACTGGTAAGTGTAAGAACATTAAGATCTGTTCTGATTGTAGAACATCTATATAATTGAATAAAAGCCTGCGTAGCTCAGTTGGTAGAGCGCGATACTTGTAATATCGAGGTTTCGTCGGTTCGAGTCCGACCGCAGGCTCCATTTTTTGAGGAAAAGAATATGGCCCATCCGTAAATAGGGAGGCAATTTTCTTTCAACGAAGGGAACCTATTTTTCCTGTTAGCGAAAGATTCTTATGTGCGTTTTCAAAACGACATAGAAAATTTTTATAATTCTTTCTGAGAGTGTTATAGACGATCAATCAACTAGACACCGTCTTTTGGTAAAACCCTTAACTGCGAGATATCGGGGCTTGCAAATAAGATGCAGCAGGTGGAGAATAGGGAATCCTGCCAGAAAGAATTTTAATTTTAAAAAGTAAAATAATATGGAGAGATAATGGAAAATCAACTTCATTTTAAATTTTGATTTAACTATTGAGGAATGTTCTATTTTAGATTTTTTAATAGCCAAAGAAATGTCTGATTTGCATAAATCTGAACGTAAGTTTATTATAGATAAAAAAGATGCGGAAGCTAAGTGGTGCAAGAAAAAAAACATATAGATTATATGGAAGATTTATTTAAAAATAAAGTTAAATTTTCGCTTTCTGAAAATCAAGAAAGAGTTGAATTTTATTTTATTCTTGATGATATTAACGCCGAAAATTTTGTTGGCTCATTGCGCGATAATTTTAAACAACTATTTACGAAAATATTAGGAAAGAAGTATGTAAAAAAAAGAGAAAATGTCATACAATATCTTGAGAATAAAATGGATTGTTTAAATAATATTTTGGACAAAATTGCGAAATTTGGAAAAGCCATATTAAAAAATAATTGAAAGGAAAGAAAATGAAAATTAGACACGGATTTGTTAGCAATAGCTCTAGTTCTAGTTTTGTGGTCGGTCTGGATAGCTATGATACTGTAGTAGATCTTGCATTGAATATGGTTGATGCCAGAGAATGGACTAAAAAAGACAAAGAGTTAAAGGCAAAACTTAGATCCATTAAGGACAAAGATAATTCAATAGCTTTTACTACCTGTAACTATGATACTTTTATTTCTCGCGAAGAAGATGGATACTATGTTTTTACATGCAATAATCATGATTTTCATAAGCATGTGAATATGGAATCTTCATCAGAAATTTCTTGGGAAAAAGAAGAAATAATAAAATCTTCTAAATTCTATTATTGGCCAGAATTTGGGCGCAGAGGTTTGAACCCAACATATGGTGAGTTAAAGAGAAATGGTTTTAATATGAGTAGGACTTATTGTAATAGATGTATTAGAGATTGGGCGAAAGACAATGACGGAAACTATTTTTGCATATCATGCGGAGGCACTCCAGAAGACGAATGCTGTAAAGGATAGAGGCAAAAGAAGACTATTGAAAATTTTGTAATTTGGAGATGCAGTGAAAAAACTTAATTCCAACATACTATTAGATAGAAAAGAAATTATACAAAAAGGCCGTTATACTGCTATAGTTAGAGAAATAAAAAGAGCATTATCGAAACAAGATTTAGGAGAGGAGATATCAGAACTTTTTAGAAATGGAGATCATTTAGAAGTACATTTAATTTCTAGAGATGATATAGGAAAGTTAGAAGTAGTATTTTTTAGTAATTCTTAAATAGGAGATATATTTAGATATCATAGTTTAATTGATAGGTTGGCAGAGGACGGCATAGATTTTAATGACTATGCGTGATATTGGCACTCCAGTATTTTAACGTTCAAGTCATAATTATGAGAATGGCAATTCAATAAATTGATGAAAATGGTCAGGCAATCTCAACAGATTCCTTTTGAAAAGGATATAATTATAAATTGATGAACATAACGAAAACAAGCAAATTTTTAAGTTTAATATTAAGGCATAAGCCGGAAGCCGGTGGAATTACTTTAGATAAAAATGGTTGGGCTTCAGTTTTTTCACTATTAAATGCGTGTAATATTAAAATCGGTCAATTAGATAAAATTGTTTCTGAAAACAATAAAGGACGTTTTGAATACGATGAAAAAAAGACGAAGATCAGAGCCAGACAAGGACATTCTATTAAAGTAGATGTTGGTTTGAGTGAGCAGATTCCTCCAGAATTTTTATATCATGGTACTAAATATTCAAATCTATCTTCGATAAAAGATAGCGGTTTATTGAAAATGAATAGATTACATGTGCATTTATCAATAGACAAAAATACGGCTATTGAAGTGGCAAAAAGAAGATCTGGTAAATCTGTTGTTTTAAAAATCGATGCATTAAAAATGCAAAAAGATGGATATAGTTTTTTTCTATCTAATAATAATGTATGGTTGACGGACAGTGTCCCGTCAAAGTATATCTTACATTTAATTTGGATTGAAGGAGTATTATAATAAAAAAAGAATATAATATAAATTTAACATTTTATATAGGAAATTATTATGAGAACAATTAAAATTGCCGATTCTTACGATTACGATTACGATTACAATTATGATGATAAATATGATTCAAAATATGATGGTCCGTCATCTCCGTATCAAACTACAATAAATTTATATGATGATAATACTGGCGAAGAGCAGGAAGTTTTAGTATCTGTTGATTTTGACTTACAACCTACGGAAACGGAAGGTTCATTTGTTAGAATTAATGGTTATGCAATTATTAATTCAATAAAGCTTTCTCAAGATGTTGAAATTGGTGGCGTTAAATATCCTTTTGGAACAGATTATGAAGATTTAAATGAATTTATAAATTACGATTTAGAAGGCTATATAAATGAAAAATTGATTGATGATGGTTTGGTAATACCTACTAGACATTATCCTAGAAACTAGATAAAGAAAATTAATTGAAATTAATCTTATTTTAGAAACTGATCTAGGTAGTGACACTGATGATTTTTTTTGCAATTTGTTATTTGCTTAATGCAGAGGTCAACATAAAATTCATTTTTGTGTCTACGGGACATCCTTATCAAGTTGGTCTTGCAAGATTTATATGATAATTTTCAAGAAAACCCAAACATCTTTAGCGTTTGGGATGAATTGAAGGAGATTTTTATTCAATCAAAAATAAAATAAATAACTTTGTATATGGAATATATTCGGAGTATAAACAAAAACGTGAGGAGGCGTTGTCAGACTTATTTTAAAAAATAAGTCAAAGACAAGTCTGTGAGTCACGAAACCTCGTCATCTTTAGTGGCGAGGTAGTTGATCTGAGAATTTTGTGGAGTCAATGTTCCTATAGGATTATCTGAATGTATAATAGAAGGAAAGTAATAATATGATAGTCATATGTGGTTATGCATGGATATAATAGATAGAATAACAGAATATTGTTCTGAAAATAAAAATATAAAAGCAGTAGAATTAGGAAATTTAGGAGATTACACCTGTAGAAATACGCTTCGTATGCTTAATTTAAACCAGTCTTTAATTTTGCACAGAGTTTGTTTATGGAAAGATTCTATTTATAATGCCGATACATGGGACGAAGAAGGAGAGAAGTCTTTAAAATTGTTCAGAGATAGAAGACAATTAATTAATGGTCTTTTTGATGAATCTTCATATTCTTTTGTTGATTCTTCTCTTAATTTTGTGTTCTTTAGTTCTGATTATCCAAAAGTAAATGATTTGTTATTGTGGATTCCTAAAGTCATTGATAATGGCATTATTTTCGGATCTTTTATTAATAATGGCATAATCAAAGAAATTAAATCTTTATTTGGAGATGGAATAAAGATAGATGAATTTGATGATAAAAGTTGGAAACTTTTTGGAATAAATAATGAAGTTAGAAAATTAGCGATAAAAAACTCTAAAAGAGAAGGAGATTGGAATGAATCAGGATATTTCGAGTCAAATAACGCAGAGCTTAGGCCATTCTGATGATAAGGTCAATATTGATAACTTTAAAGAATTTTCAAAAAGTAGTTGTAAGAATTGTTTAGGAAGAGGATTTAATAAGATCGTTAAAAACGTTAATTCAGAATGGGTATTTGATCATTATGAGATTTGCAAATGCGTGTTAAAAAGCAAGAGGATTTCAGAACTTATTAGCAGAGTTAATCAGCAGTCAATAAAGGATAACAACTATTCTGATAAATCACAACTTGAAAGCTGCGAATCTGAGTAATTTTTAAATAATAGGATATAAATATGGAAAATAAGAGCATAGCCGATCTGAAAAGATACAAGACATTTCTTAAAAATATGTTAGCAGTCATTGAGCAATCTGCTAGTCAAAACGTTTTTGATAGGGGTGAAGTAGATCGTTATAATATGGGAGAATCTTTATCTAAAATAGATTCAATTAGAAGTACTTTGATTATATTGGAACAAGAAATCAATATCTCCTCTATGTCAAATTCAGTTATTATTGATAAACAGGAATATTCTATTTATCAAGTTAATTTAATGAGAGATAATGCAAATGAAATGATTTTATTATTTAATTTGATAAATAATAAGTTAGTTGAAGGAAAAGAAAAACATGATATTATCAGGTTTCAACAACAGACAATAAGCAAGTCTGTAATAGATTCCGAAATTGATAATTTATATAAAAAGGTATATAGTTTAACTGACAAAATTGAAAGGGCTGAAGCTAAGACTATTGTGGAGATAGATATGTCTTCTCTTATTCCTATTTCCTTATCATCTGTCCAGGAAGATTCCTATGTAAAAGTGGAAACATCTTCTTAGTTCAACTAAAATTTCTTAGGGTTAGGTTGTCTAAATTGCCAGAATGTGTTAGGCAAATGTAGCCTCTTTTCTTTAGTTCATTTATAGCGAATTTGCTATAGGAATGTGCTATAACTACTCCTTGGACTTTTTTATATGTTTGATTAATCAATCTTAGTTGAAAGTATAGACAATATTTTTTTATTTGTCCTACGACAGAATGAGTAGCTCTATTAAGTTTAAATTCAATTGGGAATATAGTGCCTAATTCATTTTTAGATACCATGTCGCATCTTTCTTTATTCTTTCCTCCTCCGCATTTAAATTCAATACTTATTAACTTTATATCTCCTCCAAGAAAGGGATTTAACATATCTTGATTTTTCCCAACTTTTTTTACTATCATTTTTTCTTCTTCTATTTCGGATTCTGTCATTTCTATATCATGCTCCATAGGAGTGAAGTTTTCAAACACTTCGAAAAACTTTCCCATTTCAATTTGTTTTTTAATAATATTCAAATTTTTCATTTTTTCATCATCAAGGAATTCCTGAAAAACAGTTTTATCAATAGATTTTTTGTACTCTTTTTGCAAAAAATTGTAAAACATTTCCATTTCAGAAAAATCACAAAGAAGGGAAGCGTTATAACATTTGTAATATAATACACTAACAAGTCCATATCCAGAATTTATCATAGTTCATTTCCTTTTTATTTTCTACTATATTCTATTTTTTTCTTATCAAAACCTTTTAATAAAAGGAAGATATTGGAGAAAAAAAGAAGATATAAGAGAACGATTAATTTGTAATGGAGAAAATGAATATGAAAAACAAAAAGGACTCCAACTTTTATTTGCAACATAAGTTGCCTTGGGAAAGTGATTGGGAATATGTAGAATCTGGAAAATCAGAAGGATGCGAAGAATTTATAAAGATACTAATTAACGAGCCTCCTCATTTAGTAGAAACAGAATATAGAATAGTTAAAAATGTAACAACAGAACTTCGAAATAAAAATAAATCCGTTACGTATCCTGTTTGTATAATTAGTGGGACGGAAATGTCTAAAAAGTTAAAAGAATTAAAACAAAGAAATTAATAATGCAAAATAAAGTTATAAAAATTGGCAATGTTTCATTTTTATCTCAATTAGATAAAAGTATTATTAAAAAGATTTTAAACGCAGATTTTGAAATTAATGATGATTTTAGTGGAAATAGATCTAAGATTGAGTTTGATTCTTCTGCCGAAGTTTCATTTATTCAAGAGGGAGTTAAAGTATCTTCTAATTCATCTGAGGTCTCAGTTAACCCTTTAAAAATATATTTTGCTAAATATAAAAAAAGTTCCTGCAATTGGGAGGATGTTATATATTATGGTATATTGGAAGATTATAATGAAGTTGTTGTTGACAAATGGGAATTTCTTTATGTAAATGAGCAATATTGTGTATATAGAATATTTTCCTACTCGATGCCTGCGACATTGCCTTTAGATGGGGATTTGCCATCGTCTAAAGAAGCTCCTTTTATGGAATATGAATCTTTTAGTAATGTTTGGATGAGAGATAAGTGCAAATTCAAATATGATGAGTTTATCGTTTCTTTAGTTGGTTTAGCTGGAAATGATGAGTGGGTTCTAAATAGTTCAGGAGATTCTGAATGTTTATTTTCATATACAAAATCAACTCCATTTGGTTGTGATTTTTCTGTCCCAAGTGTTAATAGCATAGATATCGGGGAAGAATGCGAATGTCTTACGATATATTCAAGTTCTTCCAGCAGTTCTTTTTCTGATACTGTATTGAATAAATCAAGTTCATCTTCAGAATCTTCAGAATCATCACCAAGTTCTGAAACATCTTCTTTAAATTCTTCTTCATCTGAAATAAGAATGTCGCCAGAAAATGTTTCGACATTATATATTAGAATTGTTGGCGATCCATTTATTGCATCAGAATATGTTCTTCCTCTTCGGAGCAGTACTTCTATTCCTCTGGTATGGTCCTCATCGTCTCATAGCAGTGACTCAGAGACGATTGGCACTGTATCCGTATCGATGAACGGAAGCGGACGGTTTTTGCTTTCTGTGGATGCTACTGTCAATGGTTCCAAAGTAGTTATAGCAAATGCCTTGCTATCAAATATTGCCAATGATAATTTTGCTAATTATTCTGGCTATTTAAAAGGTCTTGCTACCGTATGTTCTGGTTATATTACTACCGCATATGTCTCCGATGATGGCAAACAAACATTTAACTATGATTGCATAATTAGCTATGAAACATTAAATAGAAATAATGGTTCTCCGAAGAAACTATCAGAAATAATTTATGATTATGAAATGGCAGAACTTTCTATTGATAATGATTCTGAAAAAGTACAATTATATTTTGGCAAAGCTAATATAGATAAAGATAAATCTGAAGATATTTGTAGAGCTTGGGGATTATTTTGCCTTAATTATGTTAAAGATGGGGAATGGTCTTACTCAAACGATGATCAGGAAATAAAACTTTCTCGTACAGATGGGGGATGTTGGAATATATATAGGAAATATAATAATTCTCTTACTGATTCTCAGGAAATAGAAATGGAAATTGATTCAAAAGCAGTAACTGCCAATACATCTGGAGAGTATGACGGATTTGGAGGAATTTGCGTAGTACCAAGAGCATTGATAATGGGAGGGGTCAGTGAATCTAGTAATAATGATGTCTGCAATGACAAGGACACCGTTGTTGCTTTTTATTCTTCAGATTCTTGTTCGCAAAATTCTAATTACAGTCCATATTATGGGGATATTTCTTTAACCATAGATGGCGGAGGGTGGGTTGGAAAAAAATCATATTCATTAAAACCGTCTGTAATTAGCTCAAATCTTTCTGTTTGGAATTGGTCGAGTGATAGTAATTCAAATTATTTTGAATATGCCGTATTATTTTCTCATGATGGCATTTTATGGAAATTTATGGCAATGAATAAGAATGGAGATTCAAAAAATTATATATTTACAGAATTCATTAAAGAGAATTTAAAATATGATACTTTTTCTCCTGTTTTTTCTAAGATTCATAAATCATATTTAAGTTTAGATGGTGAATGGGGAACTGGCGAAGCAACTATTACAATTTCTAGTAAATAACATTGAAAATGGAAGTCAATATGAAAAATACTTTTTTCGATTCTTATCATTGCAAATCAAAATTTCATTGTTCCTCTTGTAGAGACATTGAAAATAATGAATTCAGACAACAGATTTACGAAAGTTTCTCTGATGTAAATGAGTCTAATTTTGATTGTCCTTATGGAGTTCCTTGGGGTGCCGAAGGTGATTCTGACGAAGTTATGAAAGAGGAATACGATGATCGACACTTATTAAATATCGATTTAGTTAAAAGTAGTAGAGAATTATTTGAAAATATAGATGGGATAAAACAAATAATAGATGAGTATAATGAAAAAGTCAAAAATTCAAAATGCTCCCCATGTTTAAGAGCGAGAATAAATAGGGGAATAAGTAGAAAAGTAGTTTCTCATATAAGGAAAAATAAAGATTTAAGCATATTGAATAGTTTGAACTCCAACCTAATTTTAGGAGATGGAGAAACTGATAAAAAAGTTTCAGAATGGAAGAGCGATATACAAAATGGGATATAACATAGAGAGAAATTCTAGATTATATTATGTTTGGACTATAAGATATGATAAATATTTATGCAAATGGTCGGATCTTACATATTCAATCTCTGACGTAAATGGAAGAGGTGAATGGGTTTCTACTTCTAATTATAGATTTTTAGTTATGACGTATCATAACAGAACGCCTAATTATTCACAGCAACCAGATTTGCCATCTGATTTGAATTACCCAGGTTATCCTCCAAGTACATATTGTGAGATGCAGTATATGAAATGGAGAACGGTTCAATCTTCTTCTTATGTCGGAGAACCATTTCAAATAAGTTTTTCCTCTGTTATTGGAGATGAATTATGGAGAAAAACAACTCCTTTTGAGTATGAAATGACCCAATCTGTTCCAATATTCTGCTCTACATCTCCGCAAATTCCTTCTTTTACTAATACTGTTTTAAAAAATGATGGAAGTTCATATTATAGAAAATTCAGGGCTAGGTGGGCATGCAATTCTTCTGGTTCATTATCATACGTATCTGGACCGACATATATTAATAGTGTTCAAGATAGAGGGAATTCAAGGTGGGAATATTTGGGAAAAAGTTATGAGGATTCTACCCTTGGATTGGTTTATGAAATTATTTGGGTTTCTTATGAAGCGGGAATTGGAACTTCACCAAATGATGTTATTTCCGAAGATTTGACTAGTGATCTTTTATCGCTATGTGCCACAGAAAATTCGGATACAAATAACGAAGTGGTTGTTGGTTCTGAATATTCTATTTCCAATGTAAATTCTGACAAATATTATAGCGGGTATCCGATATTTAGAGTCGTCTATAACTGCAATTTAAAAACCTATAGTGGTGTTGAATTAATTGCAATAGATCAGGATGATAGGCAATTAAGAACAAATTCATGGAAATATATTGATATTTATAGCGAATTAGATGAATTAAAATGTGTTTTCTATTATTATTCATCTAACTATCAAAAAAACATTTCATTAGAACAAGTTGAAGACTTGGATTCTCCATCAATATTTGATATTGATTTATATAGTTGTCCTTGTTATTGGACAACGAATATAGATAGTGCCTTAGAAGCAACTAATATTATTAATTTAGTAATATCTGGAATAGATGGAAGGGCTAGTTCTGGAAATAATATTTACCAATTACAAAAAGTAGAAAATGAAAACACATGGAAGTTATCAGATTCCAAAAAAGATGTGGTATTAAAATATTATAATAGCAAATGGGATTTTTCTCTTTCTAACAACTATAAAAACAATAATTATTTAAAAATAAATAAAGAAATATTGTTATCCGATAGCTTTATAGGAAATTTCAGTATTGTATTTAATGATAGTGCAGTTTTTACTGATGAAGATGGAAGTGGAACTTGCATGTTGAGTTTTGAGGGTAATAACTTAGAAGAGATGGATAACTCATCTTCTTCAGAGATTTTGTACAGTAACTCATCTTCTTCTTCATCATCACCATCGTCATCGTCATCGTCATCGTCATCATAGTTAATGCGATAGTGTTTGTATAATATGCATTTGGTTTGAATTAAGATAAATTGATATTTAAAATGAAGGAAAATTATTTATGGAATCTAAGGGGGTAATATATTATAATCGTGGAACGAAGTGCATGATACGACTTCTTGTTTCTTTATTCTCATTAAGAAAGCATTGGTCTGGTCCAGTTAGTGTTATTTGTTCGGGGAAACAAGAGGAATGGTTTATTGATGCGATTAAGAAATTTAATGGTGATATTATAAATATACCGTACAGAGATGGCGTAGGGTCGCTGGTTTTGAAAGCAAGTTTATGGCGGTATTCTCCATATGATTTAACGATGTTTATGGATGCAGATACTGTTGTGGTTAATTCTATTAATGAATATTTTGAATACATAAAAGAGCATGATTTTGTAACTGGTAATTTTGCCAACTGGAAAACAACTGGAGGGACTGTATCAAAACGGATAAAATCATGGAAAATAGTGGCCCCAGACCTTATTGAACCATCATTAAAATTTGGAAAAGCAGTTAATACTGGTATTAATGGGTGGAAAAAAAGTTCGACATTATTGCCAGAATGGGAGGAGTTAACTGAATTAGGAGAAAAGAATCGTTGTACAACTAGGGTAGTAGATGAGATGGCTTGTCAACTGCTTCTTCACAAACATAAAAGCTATGTTGCAGATACTAAATGGGGTGAATCAGTAAAATTCGGTAACTATGATAAGAATGAAACTGTTATAATTCATTATCATGGTAATAAACATGTTGGTGATAGGCCTATTAATTCTATATGGAAATCTTTGTATTGGGAAATGATTAAAGTATTAAATATGGATGAGCTAAATGGAAATCATTGGAATGACCGTTCTTTAAGAACTTATTTAAAAAATTTTAATAATAAAAAAGATATGACAATAGTTACTGGAGTTAATAACAAATATTTGAATTCTTTTAAGAATCATTTTCCTATGTGGATGAAAATAAGAGGCATTATGGAATATCAATTTATTGTATTCGCTCATACTGATTGTTATCAAGAAATAGTTGAATTTCTTAAACCGTATAATAACATTGAGAAAATTGTCAAATGGGAATTCCCTATAGCTTCAAATATGAGAGAAGAAATGCTTTCCGCATTTGTATTTGGAATAAAGCCAAATGTTAAAACAAAATATTGGATGAAATTAGATTGTGATTGCACCCCTTTATCTGATGAATTGGTGATACCTAGTGAAGCTTTTAACAGCCATATAACGGCTACTAAATGGCACTACACAAAGGTTAAAGGAGATGACAGCGGTAATGACGGACATTGGCTTAATCGCCTTGACGATTGGGCAGATTCTCTTCCTGACTTTAAAGGGACTAAAAGAATGTTCCCTGAAAATATTGAGGGAAGAAGATACCGGCATAGAAGAATTTGTTCGTTTTGTGAGATTGAAAAAACTGCATGGACAAAACATTTAGCAAAGATGTGCGGCGAAAGGTTGCCAGTACCTAGTCAAGATACTACTACATGGTATGCTGCTTCAAGATTGGGTAGAACAATAACGGAATATAATTTTAGAAAGTATTTAAAGCCATAAATGAAACCATCAATTACGATATCAATACAATGTCATAACTTTCAGAAAAGATTATGTCTGATGTTATCTAGCCTATTGGCTCAGAAAAAACAAAGTAGATATAATTTAACAGTTGATGTGGCTAATTATAATGGCAATGGAAATCCTTCTACTAAAGAATTAATAGAATACTTTAATAAATTGGGTCTTAATGTCAAAAATAGAGAATATAATAATTATGAAAGGTTTAAATACAGGGGATTTACCAGAAATGACCAAATCGGCTCATGCGATTCTGATTTTATGATCTTTTCTGATTCTGATATGATTTTTCATAATAGATTTTTCTATCGTTTAATAGAATTGATTACAACCGACGAGCGATATGTTGATTTTGGTGGAATTATGACTTGCGGAAGATGGTCGCAGGACAACAGCACAATATCAAATACTAATGTTTTTGTAGATAATCTAGAAAGTGATAAACCTATTTATATTAAGGAAGTTTGGAAACAGGCATATAATAAGTTAAATAAAGTAAGAAGATCAAATGTCGGAGCCGGGTTTTTCCAATTAATAAATATGAAGAAATGCAATCATGGAGGGATTTATGTCCCAGAGGATTCCTGCAAAGATTATGATTGGGAATCAAAAGGGCAAAAGGCAAAATCGGATAGACAATTTAGAAAAATTATAGGGATTAAGAAAAAGCTTCCTTTATGGTATAGCGAAGCCCAGATTCATCTCAATCATTTTCGCGATAATCAAGAAGGATATCATTTAGAAGAACAGAGATGAACTACCTCGCCACTAAAGATGACGAGGTTTCGTGATTCGTCGGCTCGCCTAACGGCAACGCCTACTCACGTTATCATATAAAATATTTAGGAGAGTTAAATGAGGGAAAGAGGTTTAAAAAGAGATGAAAATGATCAGCGTTCTCTTAGGCATGGAAGAGATAGAAATGTCGGATTTAGTTTTGAAAAAGAATACTTTCAATATATGCCATTTTTTTATTCTTCAGAAGGAAATGTTGATTATGCGTCTGTAGGAAATTATAGAGGGGCGCATGCTTTTTTAATTTGTGGAGGTCCGAGCTTTGGTGATTTAGATCATAGTAAGTTAAAAAATTGTTTAACTATGGGATTAAATAATTCTGTAAAAACTTATAGGCCAGACTTATGGACCTGTGTCGATGATCCATCTAGATTTCTTAAATCAATTTGGCTTGACCCTAAAATACATAAATTTGTTCCATTTGATCATACCGAATCTGAGTTATGGGACAATACTGTTAATAACTGGGGGCCTTTATTGGATCAGGAAAACAAGAAAAAGGTTATAAAAGTACGTCAATGCCCAAATATAACATATGTTAGAAGAAATGAAAAATTCGAACCTTCAAGATGGTTATTTGAATATACATTTAATTGGGGAGATCATTCGAAATGGGGCGGTGGACGTTCCGTAATGTTGGTCGCTTTGAAGTTGCTTTTTGTTCTTGGAGTAAGAAATGTTTATTTGTTAGGATGCGATTTGCTTATGGACGAATCTCATAAATATCATTTTGATGAAAATAGAGATAATGGCGCTCAAAAATGTAATATGAACACATACAAAAAAATGATAGAAGAATACTTTCCAAAATTAAAACCTTATTTTGATAATGCCGGCTTTAACGTTTTTAATTGCAATCCAAATTCTAGGTTAAAAGTATTTCCGCACATCTCCTATGATGAGGCAATAAAAAGAGCTATTGAAAATATCGGGATAGAAGAAGAAATTAGTTGCGGAATGTATAGAAAATACGGAGATAAAAAGAGAGAGATGGATAAAGATAGAAAAATTCTTAAGGAAGGAGGGACTATTTAGAACATTCCTTCTTGAGAATGGAAATTGCTTTTTTCAGATTTTTCTAAAATAGAGTTATCGGCTTTATCTAAGTAAAGAATATTTTTAAATAGATTACCTTTATTTTCATTTACATTATGATTTTGTCTTAAATATACTATATTTCCATTAGCTTTTGGTTTAAGATCAGTATCCCCATCAATATCGTGTAAAGCATGCCAAATCATAGTCGGGATTGATGCGGTAGGAAGATTGTTTGCTTCTTGCTCTTGTCTGAGTTCTGTAATAACTTTTAGAGCTTTATTGAAATCATTTTTCGCGTCGGATTTCTTTTTATGATATATACATTTTTTATATACTATATTTCCTGATTCGAATGAAAATGCAGTTATTACAGTTATCCAAAATGGATCTCTTTTTTTATTATCGAATTCTCTGCATGTAATTTGAACATAGTAAGATGTTTCGTGAGTTCTTGTTGCAGTGATATAAATGAACTCTTCCCATCTTTCTGGGGATATATAGTCAAAATCTTTTGTTATTTCTGCAGCACTTTTATTGATTCCCTTATTTGAAATAGCCGATTTAGTAAGAGAACTTTTTGTTTTTTTGTACCAATTCATATATTTAACCATCGATAGGATTTAGGTAACTTTATTATAAAAATAGAATATTATTCTAACTATAGACAATATTCTAACTTTAGTTGCCACATTCCTTCAAATATAGCGAGCAATTAATTGCAATTTGAATTTATTATATTTTATAAATTTAACACAAATCATTGAAATAGTATAATAGAAAAATGCAGAATGTGTGATTGACATATTAAAAAGGAGATAATATAAATATGGAAAAGATTGTTTTTGACCAGTTTGGTAGACCAAGTTTTGATCTGTGGTTTATGACGATGTGCTTTTTAGTAGCTCAACGTTCAATTGACCCGGCAACTAAATGCGGAACCGTAGTTGTAAATGAGGCAAATAGCATTTTATCAGTAGGCTATAATGGGCCTCCTAGAGGATGCGTTGATGAAGCTGTACCACTTAGCCGTCCTGAAAAGTATTTATGGATGGCTCATGGAGAAATTAACGCTATTACTAATGCTGCAAGATCTGGAATATGTTTAAATAATTCAACTTTTTATGTCACTGGCCCTCCATGTGCACCTTGTTTTAGAAGCATGTTGAATTCAGGTGCTAAACGCCTTGTATATGGGACAAATAATGCAAAATGCGTTACATACACGGAAGATGAAGCAGTTAAAAAACGAATGATTGAAGATGGTATTTCTTATGGTTTAGGAAAAAGAGATTTTCAGGTGGACTATTTTGGAGATGTAGACTCCATTGATAAACTATTAAAAAATACATCGGAATACATGTACAGTAAATTAAATTTATAATAAGGATTGATTATGTCAAATGATAATAACTCAAGATGTGTTAATGCTATAGCTCCAATTAGGATATGTGATATAGGGGGATGGACAGATACTTGGTTTGCGAAGAACGGTGCTGTTCTAAATTTCGCTGTTTATCCGCAAGTTGAAGTTCAGGTAAATTCTAAAAAATCTTGTAACAATGGTTCAATTACCATTAACGCTGAAAATTACGGTGATAAATATGTCTATAAAAGCGTTTCTTCTATCCCAAATAATGAGGTAGATTATTTCAAACACCCGTTAATTGAAGCAGCCATAGACGCCATGAATATAGCGAGCGGGCCAGACACTGATTATGATATCAGTATTTATTCTTCTGCTCCGCCTGGGGCATCTACAGGCACTTCTGCCGCTGTTTCCGTAGCTCTTATAGGAGCTTTAGATAAGTTGACATCGAATAGGATGACCGCTCACGAAATAGCAATGAAAGCGCACTCAATAGAAACTGATTATTTACATCTTCAATGCGGAGTACAGGATCAATTATCAAGTGCTTATGGTGGGATTAATTTTATTGAAATGCGAGGTTTTCCTAATGCGGTAGTTTCACCAGTTAAAATACCAGAACAAATGTGGCTAGAATTACAGAATCGCATTGCGGTACTTTATGTCGGAACACCTCATAAGTCAAGTGAAATACACCAAATGGTTATTGAATCTTTAGAAAATAATGACAAAAATAGGCATGATATATTAGATTGTTTAAGCCAAAATGCTAGGGATGCAAAAACAGCTTTATTATTTGGAGATTTATTTAAATTCGCTAATTGCATAAATATAAATACTGAATTGCAGAAAAAGTTACACCCAAAACTTATTGGTGCAGGCTCTGAAGAGATTATGAGAATTGCTTCAGAATATGGGGCTTTAGCTGCAAAAGTTAATGGGGCCGGTGGTGATGGCGGTTCTGTAATGTTATTATTTTCTGGTAACAGAAGTCATAAGCGCGAATGCTTAGATGAATTAAAATCAAGAGGATATATGCACATGGATACTCCATTTTGCAAAGAAGGAGTTAGAACGTGGGAAGGGATAGGAAGTTAAATTCTTAGGCTGAGAACACCTTGGATAACTGTATAATGTTATTAACAGAATTATAAAAACCGGAGGATATTAATATTTATGGATATGTTTTCAATATTTTCAGAAAATAAAGAAGAAACTAAAAAGGAATTAGTAGCGGTATTTGATTTGGAGTCAAAAAGAAGCGCAGATGAAGTTGGATGGGAAAATATAGATCTAATGTATATGACTGTCGGTGTCGTTCATCTTTTGCCAGAAGATAAAACATTAGTATTTCTTGAGGAGCAAGTTAATGAAATGATAGATCTTCTCGCATCAAGAGATAGAGTAGTTAGTTATAACGGTCTTAATTTTGACAACAAAGTTTTAAGTTATTATACTTCTTCCGTGGATATGTGGTCTCTCCCTAATACAGACATGATGTTAGATATTAATGACGCTTTAGGCAGAGAAAGAAGTCTTCCTTTAGATAATATAGCAAAATCTACTTTGGGTGGACACGGTAAGTCTGCTGACCCATTAAAAGTATTTCAATGGTATAGAGAAGGAAAAATAGATAAAATAATAGATTATTGTACTAATGATGTTATGATTACTAAAGATGTTTATGTTTATGGAAAGGTTCATGGAGAAATTTATTATACGAATAGAAATGATAAAAGAATTTTAACGCCTATTAATTGGACAATAAGAAGGGGCGAAGAATAATGTCTAAAGATAAAATTAATTCCGGAGAGTCAGAAGGAATTTTCAATGATTTCATAAGAAATAAACTTAAGAACAAAATAGAAGATATAATTGAAAACGGTGATTTTGAAGATAATATGAGTGATGTTATTATTGAGGTAAACGATATCAAACCTCCTATTTTTACTTTTGGAGGACAAGGAGAAGGTGGGAGTGGAAAAGGCCCTGGTGAAGGAGGGGAAAAATTAAGATTCAGTTTTCCTTTTGAAAAGTTTATGCAATTTATATCAGAAAAGCTGCAATTACCTAATTTAACAAAAGAAGGACAAGGGAAAATAAAAGAAGTTTCTTATGAATTTAAGACATTCGGGCCTAATGGAACTATTTTAGATAAAAAAAGAACATTTAAAAGAGCGATGAAAGGAAGCATAGCATTAAAAATATATGATCCTGAGAATGACAAGTTTGAAATTCAGATAAGAAAGAAGGACAGAAGATATAGTGTTCCAAAGAGAGTTGAAAAACCAAAATATAAAGCTGTATGTTTTTATATGGGAGATGTTTCGTATTCAACATTTGGAGAGAGATTAGTTTTAGAAAAGAAAATAGTAAATTTTATATATAATTGGTTGAATTATAATTATGGAAGAAAAAATGTAGATCATAGATTCTTCGTTCATGATTGGGAGGCATATGAGGTTGACTCACATGAATTTTTTAAAGCAGATGTATCTGGCGGGACTAGGGCTTCAGTAGTTTTTGATTTAGTTAATGATATATCTAAAAACGAATATGATATTTCAACGACGAATTATTACGGTTTTTATTTTGGTGACGGAGAACTTTTTGGGAACGATGCTGATGATATAAACAGTATGTTGAAAAATGGAATGGATGAGATTTTCAACAGAATAGGAGTGGTTGAAATAATGCCATCATCATATAGTAATTTATTAAGTACGATTTCAAAAAATAAATTTAAAAATACAAAAACATCCAAAGTAAATAACAAATCAGAAGTTGTAAAAACAATTAGAGCATTATTCGGAACTTGATTCTGGTCACTCCAGCTTTAGTTTTGTTTTTGTCAGATTGTAAGACGAAGTAGATCATATTAACAAAGGAGAGAAAAAAAAATGTCAAAAAACGATTTTATTAGGGGCACCGGAATGATTTCCGAGTGCTTGCCAGGAACCTTATTTAAGGTTAAATTAGAAAGCGGAAGAGAGGTGCTTGGTCATCTTAGCGGAAAAATGAGAATTAATTCAATAAGATTAATACCAGGCGACCATGTTGACATTGAGATCTCTCCATATGATCTTGAAAAATGTAGAATTACTTTTAGATCAAAGTGAGGAAAAAAAATGGAAGATAACAAATTATTCTCTAATTGGGATAGAAATAAAAGAGTTGCTATTTTTACTCATGTAAATCCAGACCCAGATTCAATAGGATCTGCTGTAGGTATTCAATGGATATTAAAAAAGAAATTTAGTATTAGTTCTGATATTTTTTATGGTGGTGAAATAAGTCATCCTCAAAATAAAACTCTGATAAATGTATTGTCTATTGTATTAAAAGTAATAGATGATTATAAACCAGAGTTATACCATAAAGTAATATTGGTAGATTGTACTTCGCAAAACGTAGGAATAGATTTAAATGTAGATGTCGTTATTGACCACCATAGAGCGAAAATAAAATCAGAAGATTTTGAATTTGTAAATATGCAACAAGTTGGTTCTTGCTGTTCATTAGTATATGATTTAATGGAAAAGCTTGATGTTAAATTGGGAGAAGAGGATGATGACGGGGGTGGCTCGGTAGCTACTACTATGCTTATAGGGATAAAAACAGATACTAATGATTTGCTTTCTGACAATACTGCTGACCTAGATCACTATGCTTATCAAAAATTAGCTAAATGTGCTGATATGACTAGAGTTTCAGCGATTTTGAATTACCCGTTACCTAAATATCTTTTTGATATTGAGGGGCAGGCGCTTAGTGAAGAAAACTCAAGGCAAATAAATGCTGCAATAGTTAGCTATATTGGTTTAATAACGCCAGCCAAGAGAGATTGTCTTCCTATACTATCTGATAAATTTATTAGAATGGAAGGAATCACTACTGCAATTGTCTTCTCTGTAGTAGAAGACAATATAGAGGTTAGCGTAAGGAGTAAAGATGTGGCCCTTGATGTGGATGCGTTTTGTAAGAAAATTTTTGGAAAGGATTTTTCTGGCGGAAAGTATGGAAGCGGAGGGGCTAGGATTCCATTGGGATTTTTTAGTATTTCTCAGCAACAAAATGAGGAAATTAAAGAAAAGATTGCAGAAGCAATAAAATCAATTATAATGGCTAAAATTGAAAAAGAAATTACTGGTAACTAAAATCTTTGTTTCATTAATTTTACAAATTTTTGAGTTATTTCCAATTTGGAAAAAGGTAAAGAAGTGGTATAATTAGAAAACATATATATATAAATAAGGAGAAACAAAATGGAAAATCAAAATAACAACGGCAATTCTGAATTTTTGGGAGCTGCGTCTTCAGGGTTTTTTATTGGATTCTTTGCATATGCTTGTAAAGGAATACTAGAAGATGGAATTGATTTTCTCGAAGAGCTTACCGACGATAGCGACGATGACGAAGATGATAAAAAATAATAATGGAATTTAAAAACAATGTTTTAAATCTTTATGGGATAAGGCATGAAGAAGCTTATTACATAGTTGAGAATTTTTTACATTCTCAATAACCTCCATTTGAAATTATAACTGGTAATTCTGTCACTATGAATATAATTGTCGCATCTTTAGTGGCGAGGTAGTTCATGCAAAGAATTAGGATACTGTTATTTTAATAAAAATTTAAATAATGTAGGTTCCTTAACGATAATAAAGGAATTATAAAATGTCTGCTCTTTCAAATAAAGAATTCAACAAGAAAAAAGAAGAATTAACTAAGAAGAAAATCTATAAAGTCATTGATGCTCAAAATGTTATGGGCTATATACATAAAAAGAATAGAGAAAATGATGACGTAAATATTCATAATAAAGAGGTTATTGAAGTTTCACAAGAAGATATCGAAAGTGATTTAATTGACGATGTTATTGGTAAACTTTCTTGTAGTTCTCAAGAACAGATGCAGTTGTTTGCTGATTTGAAAAACGAAAAAAGTAAAGAAAATACATCTATACAAGATATAGATTGGAAGAATCTAAAAACATTTTAGGAGGAAAAAATGATTAATAACGCCCTTGAATTAACTAAGTTTTTATCAACGCAGGCCCAGAATTCCGGATTTGCCAAATCTGGTTTTGTTGTAGTGCTAGATAACAATGGAGTTTTACACAAAACAGAATTTGGGTTCTCTGCTCAAAATGAAATTATCGAGAACGCAGTTGTGAAAAATGAAGTTCTTGAGATGAACCCTGTAGAAAGTCTTAAAGAAGCAGAAGATATTGAAAAAGAATAGCGGAGATATTCTATGTTTGATTTGCCTGAAAATATTATGGTTGATCCAAAAAATATTAAAACCAAACATGAAAAAGGAACGGTAGAAGACTGCGAAGAGATACAGGAAATGTATTTATATGTTGAGAAAATAATAGAATCTAGTGATGATAATAATGAAGATGATAAATGGATGAAAAAAACACTATCTTCGCATAAAAGTTTAATTGAGAATCGTAAAGATTGGGAAATGTGTCAAAAAACAGTTAGAAGAAGAATGCTTATTGCTATGTGGCATAATAATAATATTCTAAAAAAGTCTTAAAATTAAATTATTAAAATAATTAATGGGGTGTATTTATGGCAGTAAAAAACGAAGTAGATTCATTAGATGTGTTTCGGAAAAACAGGATAATATATTTTAATGGCATATTTTCTGAAAATGAAGTTAGAGAATTAATTAAAAAATTGTTTGAATTTGAGCTTAAAAATCCAAAAAAAGATATTGTGATATTCGTTGATACGACAGGCGGTTCTGTTGACGGTTTTTTAACCATTCATGATGCTATCAATATGATAACTAGCGATGTGGCTACAGTTTGCATAGGTAAAGCTATGTCCGCCGGAATGTTACTACTTATGAGTGGGAAAAAAGGTAAGAGATTTATGACAAAGAATTCTAGAGTGTTAATCCATGAGATTTCATCTGGCACAATTGGTAAATTGTCAGAAATGGATATAAATATAAAAGAAGTTCAAAGAATGCAAAAAGTTATAGAAAATATTATTATTGATTGCACAAATATAAAGAGTGATGAAATACGAGATTTTATGTCTAAAAATACATACTGCGATGCTGAAAGAACAAAGGAGCTTGGTATAGTTGACTATGTAATTGAAAGCTATGAAGATATATTTGGAAAATTAAATATATGAAATTGATAAAAAGAGTTAGTAACTTGAAATATAGAACGGATTTCTATAAAATAATAAATCATAGAGACATAAAATACGCTCTTGAAATAGGTGTCGAATTTGGATATAATGCTAGAGATATATTATCTAATTTTTCAAGTATAGAAAAATTATATTTAGTAGATCCTTTTAATGGATCTTTAAATAAAAAACAATTCTGGAAGAGCGGTAGAATTATAGCTGAATGCAAGAAAAATATTGGCGAATTTTCTAGCAAAGTAAAATACATTAAAAAAAAATCTTGGGAAGCAAGTAAAGACTTCGATAATAACTCTTTAGATTTTATTCATATTGATGGGGCACATCATATAAACGGTGTTATAACTGATCTTGTTGAGTGGTGGCCAAAAATGAAAGAAGGTGCTATCTTCTCTGGCCATGATTATTATTCTAAAAGCAAGAAAAGAAATGTGTTGCCTGCTGTAAATTGGTTGTTTAAAGATAGACAAATTTTTTGTACTAATGAATCTAGAAGGGAATTGGTTAACTCACCTACTTGGTGGGTTATTAAGGAAGGAGATTTGAATTTTGATATTAATATTTTAAATCAAAAGAGAATTAAAATACCAAATGAGTTTTTTTTATGCGATGAAGAGTATGTGAAAATTAATAAATTTTAAATTGAGTGGTAAACATGGATAAAAAAGAATTATATCTTGAAGGTGAACTTATAGAATTTCCTTATCAACTACCTCGCCACTAAAGATGACGAGGTTTGTAACTAAATATTGACCAGATAGTCAATCTTTGCTACATTAAGCCCATTGATTGAGGCTCTTGCGGCAATATTTATTGCCGCATTATCATCCGCATATGCAGAAAAATTACAACTCAAACACTTGAAATCGTTTCTAGTCTTTCTATTCTTTTTATCTATATAACCACATCTTGAACATTGTCTTGA
>Ga0222628_1000294_pt1 | contig 23338 bp, 29 predicted proteins | sample AntAcemetageno95_FD_179860 | JGI IMG/M metagenome (GOLD analysis project Ga0222628, IMG submission 179860) | Saline water microbial communities from Ace Lake, Antarctica - #95 | ecosystem: Environmental > Aquatic > Non-marine Saline and Alkaline > Saline | place: Antarctica: Ace Lake | collected...
AATTCAGGTAATGATTTACTATCAGCTTCCAATTTAATAGCTTGTGCTAAACTCTTTAACCTAGTTGCCATTATACCACCGTCGCTAGTATTTGAACTAGTCCACTTGAAGTTATTTTTATTGGACTTTCATTATCAACAAAGTGAAAATTAATTGCGCCTTTGTGTCTGGATAAAAGTTCCTTTAAAGCACTTACTCTAAACTGCGCTTTATATTTCATATCTTCATCTTCGTAACTACATAATATTTCTTCTGTTCTTTTTTTGTTGTCTAATTCAAACTTAACAGCCCCAGTATTTATAGATAAGTAAACAGTACCCTCATCAAATACTTGTAATCTATCTATTGCTTCTAAAACAGCGTCCGCAGCTACTGTAAAACTATTTGGGTTAGCTACTGTAAGTAACTCTTTTAATTTTTCTGCTGGAAAATCTGTGTGTCCTGGCTGTTCAGGTCCATAAATTAATTTTGTGGATGTCTTTACTACATTTATACCATCTGAATTGAAGATATATAAATCTTCTCCTTCACAAGTTCTAAGTAAATCCATCATACGTGTTGTAATGTAAAAGGTAGTTGCCGTTGTAGATTCAGTTGTAATGCTACTTAACTTAACCCCATTCGTTGTAAGTATTACATTGTTGTCTACATAGTATCCCATAAGTGTAGGATTAACAACAAGTTTACTCAACCCACCCTCTGCTTTATTAAACAGGTCTATTGCTGGTAACTTAATAGCCCCGTGTTCAATACCACCAGTTAAATCCTCAAATGAAACTATTGGTACTTTTCCTTCTTCTTGTGTAAATGTATACTTACCATTTCCTTGAATAACAACTGTCTTGTCTTCAATTATAATTCTAGTTTTATTAGTAGTCATTTTTGTCATAAGTTGTAGTAAACGTTCCCCATTAACACACACTGAAAAATCTAGTTCAAATGGTTCTTCTCTGTTTAGTGTATATATGTAAGCGTTACTACCATCATTAACAGCAAAGGACATATTTGTTCCCTTACCACTAATCATTATATACCCTGTGTATGGTAAGAATTTATTATGAATAAGTCCCTTACCTACCTTTTTAACAATGTTCGCGAGTCTATTTGTATTTAATTCTATTTGCATCGTATCCTCCTAAAATAAGCTATTCTGTTTTTTACGTTTACCGTATTGACATACGTACGCTTCACTCTTTTCGTCTAACCATTTGATATTAAATAAAGTTCTTTTCTTATATTCTTTACTTAATTCATCCATAGTATATCCGAATTTTTTTATGTATTCTAGAATTGCCAGTTGTGCTGGTGGTGTCATATTAGCATAATGGTTTTTCTTCTCTGTACTTTGGTCACTAACAAGTATAACACCGTTGTCACTCATAATACCACCGTTTGCACTAACTTGTATCCAACTACTTGCATCCGCACTATATAGTGGGAACAGTTGACTTAAAGTAAAGTCCTGTACTCCCAAGGCGTGTACTTTTATATCTGGGTTGTTACTACTTAATACCACCTCAAATACTTCAGTTAGCTTGGCTGTTTTTTCTGCTTTTGTTCTACCAACAATGTTTCCTATCGCAATAAGGTCTATTGCAGGCTCAAAGTTAAGTATATTTATTAATCTTGATGTATCTGAACCAGCATGAAATACTGGTACTAATTTCTTAGGGCTGTTAACTTTCTTATACATATATAAAAAGTTTTCCCAAGTTTTAATGTTAGAAGCTAAACGTTCTTTAGGTGTAGCGTCAACACCAAGTTTCCCTGGAATTTCATCTACCTGCATAAAGTAACTTAATCCTCTATCCCATTCGTTAACATATTTAATATATTTATCTACGTCAACTTGTGTATTCTTTGTCCAGGCAGTATACGCTCCACTATCTAGGAACGTTTGATACCCAAGTTCAACTCTTGTTTGTAATAACTTTTTATCATTCCAATAACTTAACAAACGGAGTAACCCGTTTTCACGTATGTAATCATTTGCTTCAGGACACTGAACACCTGCATAGTATGTATTAAACTTTGCCATCTTTACCAACCCTCTTTTCGTGTGAGAACTTTAAGAAACTATAAGTAGTCATAATATTTGCTTCCTCTACTTCTCCTCTACCATAATTACCCGCCGCAATCTTAGGTACTATGTTCTTTTTAAGATAATAATAAACACTTTCTTCTATTTCTTTTCCATAACTTTTACCCATCATAAAGAACGTAACAAACTTTCTAAAACAAGGTTTACAACTCCAACATTCTGTTCCTTCTTCTGTAGGGTTATAACAACTAAAACTACTATAGAAAGCGTCGTCTAACTGTCCACCCATAGATAAGAATTGTTCTAGTAACTCTTTTTTTGTAAAGTCTTTAAAATCTAAATTAATTCTAAACTTTTTCTCGTCCGTCCACCATTGTTCTTGGTATAAATAGTTTAACATATCGGTTGCTTTATTAGCAAACTCAACACTTTTATCTAACACTCTATCCCCAGCGGTAGCCCCTAAACATATTTCGTACTGTTCGTACTTATCACCCGTTGCATAATTGCTAGCAACCATTATGAAGTATAAGTTTCTTAATGGTACTATTTTGTTGTCAAGTTCCCATTTACTTAAATCTAAGTGTTCAATAATAACATCTTCTGGTAATTTATCCATTTCTTCTTTACTATAAGAACCATTTATATCAACATAAAGTTTTATATCTGGTTTCCATATTTTATCTATTAACCAAGAATCTAATCCTCCACTATATAATAGAATCTTTTTCATCTTTTTCATCCCTTTCAACAACAGCAAATAATTTAACTAGCATTGCCATTGTTTGTATAATTTCCATTTTAACATTATCGGTGTCTTTTTCAAGAATACCGTGTGCAATCTCACCGAATTCTTCAGCTGTAATTAAATACTGTTTTTCAACTGATATAAACTCTTGTAAACCGTGTTCATCAATAGCATTATATATTTCTTTACCCACATACAAACTAAGTTCGTTTGATAGTATAATATAATCTTGTTTTATCATTCTGTTTCCTCCTGATACATTTTAATACTGTTTGTGTGAAAACTATTGTAACCTTTATACCCAACCTTTAATACAGCAAACAATGTTTTTGATTCCTTATGGAATATAACAATGTGCCACATTTTATTTGGGTGTATTTCAAATAATGTCATATCATAACCAACTCTAGTTAAGAATAACTTTAATTCATCAAAGTAGTCGGTATGTGTTTCTGTTATTTTATTATGTAGTTTCTTTATAACTTTAATTACTTTTCTACTGTGTTTCATTTTGTTCCTCCATTAACATTGGTTTTAAATTATTACCTTCCCAACGCTCTGTGATAACTCCATCACATTTCATTGGTAAACTTAAATACTTATCACTTGCTGCTACCATTAGTAATTCCATACGGGCTAATGCTTTTAGGGCATTTGCTTTTGGAGCCTCACCAATAATCTCATCGTGTACAGTTAATAATAATCTTCCACCAAGTTCTCTAAATTCTTTATCGTTATATATCATAACGCAAGCTTCATTAACCATATCACTTGCACTACCTTGAATAACACTATTTACTACTTGTCTACTTGCATTTGATATTTTCATATAGTTATTTTTAATATGAATACCAAACTGTGTTCTATAAAACTTAATTCTTGCATCTCTTTTATCTCTACTCCAAATACCGTCTAACTCTTTAGTTATTTCAGCCTTTGTTTGTTCATCTACTTTTTCTCCACCAAATTCAAACTGTGAAAGTCTCAGGTCTGGTATTCTACATTTTCTGCCCCACACTGTATATATGTATCCATTTTGTTTACAAAATCTAAGTTGTTCGTTAACAAATTCCTCAACCAATGGAAAACTATCATTAAATCTTTTTATTATTCCTTCAGCTTCTTTTTTAGTAACACCCAACTGTTCAGCTATACTTTTTGCACCACGTGAGTACATGATTCCTAAAATTATGCTTTTCATATTTGTTCTTCTTTGTTTACCCTCTTTACCAAATGATTCTAAACATTCGCTATATGGAACATTATAAACTTTACTAGCAGTATCTGCGTATAAGTCTTTTCCATCTAAATACGACTGTTTCATACTTTCATCCCCGGAACAATGAGCTAATAATCTCGGTTCCTGTTGCTTTCTGTTATAGGGTTGTTAACCCTCCACGATTTCTCGTGGTGTCGGACTATCTCTTGTGTATTTCTACACCCTCCCATTTCGACTTCACTTGAAGCCTACTCTACTCGCTTCCACATAAATGTGTGCTTTCGATAGTCTCTACACCTTATTCACTAAATCTCCAAATATATCCGTATTTAATACCACGTTTATTTCTAGCACAATGTAGTATGTTTACTTTAGCATTTTTACTTTTTGTTAACCCACAATCTATTAAGTAGTTGTTAGCCTCTGTTCCACTCATAAACTTTTTAATAACTTCATTTGTTACTGGGTCTAACATAAGTAACTTACGAGCATTAGTTGGTATTTTACCATACATAGGATTCTTAATTCCAAGTTTTTGTTTACTTAACTTAATTTTAGTTTCCTCTGTGAGTAATCTACCAGTATTTGCTTTTCGTAACTTTTCTTTAAATGCCTTACTTTGTACTGTTTTTAAATGTTTTGTTTTAACTTTCTCACTAAACATTGGGTTTTGCTGTCCTTCTTCTGTCATATTATAACCTTTGTTATAACTGTCAAAATAATTAATCCAATAAGTTTCTCTACTAGTAAGGATACTAATATCAAATACTTTTTCTAGTGTTTCCCATTTAAAGTTTTCTAATCCGTATTTTCTTAACGCTAAATGAAAGTGGAAGTTACTTCCCTTTCCAATTGCTGTGTATACGTGGTTTTTCTTACGTTGTTTAAGTGTTTTAATTGTTTGACCAACATAACACTTTCCATTTACTATATTCGTTGCTTTATAAATTAACATCTTATCTCCTCCTATATGTTATATTATAACATATTTTAAGACTATTGTCAAGAGGAGTAATTAATTCTTTTGAATCTTGGCTCGGGATTGCCTTCAACTTAACTTGCTAAGGTTTCCCCGAGTTAGAGAGGTTTTAATACAGCCATTTTGTTAACTGTAATCGGAACCTAATAAATAATAGCCTTCGGAAGGAACAAACATCTTCCTGATGGCCCTGCCCGTCTCTGTTCTGTTAGGTATATTCTGTAAATTAGGGTTTTTACTTGAGAATCTACCAGTTCTTGCCCCATAAGGTTTAAGAGTGGTGTGTATTTTTCCTGTATCTGGATTAACTTTGTTTTTCAGTCCCGTAACATAAGTACTATTTAATTTTTGTAAACCTCTAAAGTCTAGAACAATGTCAAACATTGTTTTATATTGTGGGTAAAGTTTTGTTAACCTCTCAATAGCTTCCACATCAACACTTGTTCCCTTAACTTTTTTAAGGTGCATAGCGTCATAAAACAATATAGATAACTGTGTATTACTACCTATATTTAAAGGTCTTTCTATTTTTCCAAATAATTCTGGAAAATCATTTTTAAGTGGTGTTAAAAATAGTTCTGCAATACTGTCTACATAACTATCAAACTTTAATATAATTTCAGCTAGTTGTGCTGTCATTAATTCCCCACTACTATCACTAGCTACAGTATCTAATCTAAAACCATTATCCATCATACTAGCTACTGCTTCACTTAAATCGTTCCACATAATAAACGAAATGGCAGCCTTTTCTAAGCCCACCTGTTTATTTTTTGCTCCATTTACACCTAAGTATTGACGTTGGAAATCACGCAGTTGAGATGTCATTAACCCGTCTAATGCTGGGTACGTTTTAATCTCTTCTGGATTGAATTCGTCTATCTTATGATTACCAAATAGTTTCTTAAAACTGTCTGGTTCAATATCCTTCTCTGGTGTTCTCATAACATATTTTTCCCATAGGAATTTTAAGTTATGGTATCTGTCATTTTCGTTAAGGAATTTACTTCCCAAATTAACGTCCCAATGACATTTTATATAATCTTCCATACCGAATGTACGTTTTGTCATTCGTTGGTCATACATAGCATTTGCCATTGTAACTTCAACTTTATTACTATGACTAAGTGTGTATAACTGTTTAAGAAACGGTAATACATTTACGTTGTATTCAAAATCTATGTGGTTGTAAGAAACGTATACGGGGTCTTGATTTGCTGTGTGTAAACACAAACCAACAACTCTATCATGCATTTCATCCACACCAGTTCCTTCTGTATCATAAGATACTTCACCGTTTTCAATTATTGCTGTTAAATACTCATCTAATTCAAGTTCAGTCGTTATTAATCTAAAGGTATAATCAGGTAATCGCAACGCTACCTTATTGGTATACGCTGCGATTCTTGATAAAACTTCTTCCTTTGTTATTTTACTTTTAGAAGCTTTTCCTGATTTTGGTCTTTTAATTTTATTGACTAAACTAGATACTTTAGACTTTTTGTTAATATCTCTGACTTTAACGCCAGCGAATAACGTGTTCTGTGTTTTCAAAGTCTAGCCCCCTAGCTTATTTAAAATACCTCTTCGTCCTTAATTGGTGCTTTAGTGTCAGCAACTGTTTTAGTTGGTTCTACTGGTGCTACTGATGAACCAGCTGTATTTGGTAGTTCCCACAATCCAGTTACAGGATTTAATACGGGTACGGGTGGTGATTCATTAACAACTGGTTTCTTAACCACTGGCGCTGGTATTTCCCATTGTCCTGTTTTAGGATTTAATACGGGAATTGGTGGTGGTGTTGATGCTTTTGGTACTTTTGTTTCGCTTGAAGGTTTACCGTATGTAGTTTCCTTTTTGTCATCATCGTTAAATGAAGGGAGTACATATTTTCCGTCAACAATTTGTTGCATTTCTTCGGGTGTTAATGTAAGGATATATTTTCCTTCTTTTGTTAAGTTAGTAGGTTTTGGTAGTGTGTTTACGTCAGTTGGTTTATCCGGTCTAGGCATCATTTCATATTTCGTTTTTTGGTCGCCCTTTGCTCCATTTCTTTTAATTTGAATTGGGTAAGTATGAAGGGGTCCAATTTCCGTCATATAAGTTAATAGTGTATTAATATGAGAAGGTCCTCTGTCCCAAACTTTAACATCACCGTATGTTACTTCCTTAGTTTCAGCGTTTGTTGATACTTCTACTAATTGAAATAAAGCTCTTACTTGTGTTTTCCAACCGTTTAATGCTAATGGGTCTGTTGCTGGGTCAATAACTTCCACGTATTTTTTAATACTTCTGTTTTCCCCTTTGATAGGTAGTTTAACTTCATAAACTCTACCCCAGTCTAATTCCCAACCTTCATCTGTATCTGGGTCGTTACCGTGTAAGAATACTACGGTAGCTTTGTCCCCATCGTCAGATAAACTAAAATAATCCTTTGAGTTTCCTTTCGAATTCTCTTTTAATGCACTTCTTAAATCTTTAGCTTTGTTTGCATCCATCTGTTTTTTCTCCTTTTCTATGTTGTCGGTGTAGACTCATAGTCTCTGGCTTTATAGTCAGCCCAACTTTTTGGTGTTTCATAAACACGTACATTTTTAACAAATACGTATTTCGGTGTATTTTCCGCAATGGTTTCAAATATCCATTTACTGATGTTCTCAGCCGTACTTCTAACACCTAATCTAAAGACACGCATACCTTGAGCTTCTAGTACGTCAGCTAAATATAATGTATCCCCATTTAACTCTATTACTTCATCTCCCTTAGCAATAAATGCATGGTCTGCTTTATCTGCAATTTCTTTTTGAAATATACGTTTTAAATGACTAAAATCGTATACCATTCCCTCAGAAGGACTTCCCTCTGTTTCGTTAATTAATCCCGTTAATGTCACGTGTACTATATACGTATGACCGTGATAATTTTTACACAAACCATTATGATTTGGTAACTGGTGCATTGCATCAAATGTAAATTCCTTTGTTACATAACTTGTTCCAAAAATCATCTTATTTTCCTCCAACTGCTGTTAGAAACTTTTGTTCTAACATTTTATCATCTCTAAATGCTCCTCTTGTTGCTATAGTAATTGTATTAGTATTGTGTTCTTCAATGCCACGTGAAATCATGCAAGTGTGTACAGCACTACCATACACAACAACACCTTTAGCTCCAATATCCATTATAGCTTCTGCAACCTCTTGTGTAATTTTTTCTTGTACTTGAAATCTATTACTAATACCTTTTACTAATCTTGAAAACTTACTAAGACCGATTATTTTACCATCAGGTATGTACCCAATATGTATTACCCCAATGAAAGGTAAAATGTGATGTTCACAAACACTTTTCATAGTAATATTTTCTACTATAACCATATCGTCTAGGTCTGTTTCTTTATCCCCTTCATCTAAATCAAAAGCTGTAAGTAAGTGTTTCGTAGGGTCTTCCGTATACCCTCTGGATAATTCAAACCAAGCTTTAACCACTCTGTAGGGTGTATCTAATTGTCCATTACCAAGTGGGTCTCCACCACACATTTGAATTAAACGGGCAATTGAAGGGATAATATATTCCTCTAATTCTTGTATATCTGTTCCATCTAGTCTACCGTTTGCTGCATCTAATAGTTTATTTAGATGATTATCATCAAGTTCGTTTATAAATTCCTCGTATTGTTTTTTTTCCATCTTTACACTCCTGTTATGTTTCTACTATTTTTCTTCCACACATACCCATACCATATATTCTCGAATGAACCAAAAGTACATTTTTCTGAGTACATTTTGTAAACATCTTTTCGGTGTTTACCTGATTTTTTAAAATCTCTTACTTTTTTAATTTGAGCTTCCGTGAACTTACTTCCTACTCCACGAGTTGGTTTATGTAACCCAATATCATAACCGTGTTTAACATTATAACTGTGTGTACACCATTCCAAATTACTAAGTTCATTATTACTAGGATTTCCATCAATGTGATTTATATACTTTCTATTTAATGGATTGGGTATAAATGCTATTGCTCCTAATCTATGAACATAAAACTTTTTACGTTTCCCAGCAATAAATAAATCAACTTTCTTATACCCACTACCATTATCATAGGGTTTTAAAACATTACCCGTTTTTAAGTAAACTATTTCACAAAGTTCACTAATGGTATATAGTCCCTTATACCCCTTAATATATTTACACACCTGTCGTATTCCCCCACAATAAGGAGTGCAACTGGGGTAATACTGATATATTTGTATACTCTTTATCCTTTAAAACTTTATCTACTAACCAAGCATAACCATTTAATACTCCCTCAACAACGGTACGTGTTTTATCATCTCCGTGTGGGTTATGATTACCTACGGATAAAAAGTAATGGTCTATGTTACTCATATCTAACATAGTATAAAACATTTTTGCCCAATCATAATCAATGTCATCAAATATTGGTATCTTAACTATAACCTCTTTATTAATCATCTTATACTTTGCAAACTCATTTATTTTGTTTGCTAACCATAATTGATTTACTTTCATTTTACTACTTGGTGGTTTTGGTGAAAATACTACATTATCTACATACTTCAACCAACTTGGCCATTTTGAACCCTGTGTTTCAATATGTACTTTCATTCCCATTTCGTGTAGTCCTACAACAAATTCTTCTAGGTCATACAATGCTGGATTTCCACCAGTAATAACAATATGGTCTGCATTACGACCACTATTATTAATAACTCCTTCTCCATTTACTTCTCTAACTCTTAACAACAAAGCGTCAGTGTTTAAGTATTCTGTTTCGTCGGTTACCATATGAGTGTATTTACTATCACACCACGCACATCTAAAATCGCAACCACTAAATCTAATGAATACTACTTTTTTACCTGCATAATTTCCTTCGCCTTGTATTGATACGAAGGTTTCTGCCAAAGGTAATTTCTTTGGATTGTTTTTCATCTTCTATCTCCTTTTTATACCACTTTTATTTACTACTAATTATACCACATAATCCCACTAAATACAAGAGCTAAAAGATGAGTGTAGTACGAATTTCACTTAACACATTACTAGGTATATCGTTAATGTCTTTAGCGTAATCTGGAAACATAAATCTCTTAATAAGTTTACTACTTAAATGCTTTCTTAAATATAATGCCCCACGTATGCCCGCATTGTCGTTGTCCTGCGCAGCAATTAACGTTTTAATAGGTAAATCATTAAGTAATTTTAACTGTGCCTTTGTGGGTATAGCTTGCATAGTAGCAACACCATATTTACCGTTACTCCATAAATATAAAGCGTCAATAATAGATTCAACGACGTACAGTTCCATAATACCAGAATTACCAGTTTGTAACTCTTTGTATAGTTGGTCAATACCATAAAGAGTAGAATCTTTATCTGCTCCTTCTGTGTTTAAGAAATACTTACTATCAATACTTCTTCTTTGTATAAATCTACATCTACCATCTTTATCATAAACAGGAAATGTAACACTGTGTTTTTCTTTATCATAACCAACATTAAATCTATCAGCTATTTCTAAAGTAACGCCCCTATTAATAATGTAAGCTGGTATTTGTTCTGCATACACTAATACTTCTTCCTCAGGTATAAGTAACGGTGTTACTTTTTCCTTTTGTTTAAAGGCTTTAATGGGTTGTCTTTCTTCCGTATTATCGTATATTAAATACTCTTTATGTACCCATTTGTTTCCAAACTGTCCTACGTCGTTTACCCCATTTACAAACCCAATTAAAGTTAATAAGTCTACGGTTATATGACAAGTAAAACAATGACAAGTTCCTTTTCTAGATTTGTCGTTGTCGTCAATAGTAACACCCATAGATACATTCTGTTCTGTACCGCCACTGTGATAAGGACAGGTTATCATCATATTATTACCTGTTCTTTTCACTTCCCTTAAATATTTTGTATTTTGGTACGTTTCCTCTTGTAACGTTTCCATAATCTCAATAATATCTAATTGTGAAAGTATGTTATAATTATCTAACATTAGAATATTTCATCTCCATTAGCTGGTTCTGGTGGTGCGTCATCTCCTGGCACATAATCACCATAAGCGTCTGGTTCTGTAAAATCTGAAAATACTCCAGTGTCTATATCCCAAATCATTTTGAACCCACGTTCTTTTTCACCGTATGTATTCTTTCTTACGATAGCGTGTAGTTGTCCTTTGTTAACTGCGAATGTAATAATTTTAGTAGCATTAGTACCTACACCATCAGATTCAGATAAGTGTTCTATACGTGCGGGTTCTAAAATACCATCATCATTCTTTACATTGTTTCTACTTGTTTGTGCCATAATAACAACTGGAACGTGTTTTGTTTCCACAAAGTTTCTCAAATCTTCCATAACGTGAGAATATTTAAACCTCTCACTTTGACTACCAGTTCCTCTATCATCCTGCATTAAACTTAGTTGGTCTAAAAAGATAATTTTTGGTTTATAAAGTTGATATAATGCTTCTACTTTATGTATACCAATTCTGTGTCCATTAAGTTCTTGTGGTGTTACTACAACAAATGGAATTTTACTCTTAGCTAACTCTTTCATATACTTATCGTAATCATCTTGTGTTTTACCATTCTTTAAATCTGTACCACCAAACATAAGTGCACTATTTGAAAAGTTACTTACTAGTGTGTCAAATCTATACCCTGTGTGTAATACACTATTCTCTCCAGAATAAAACAATATACTATTATCTTGCGCCCATATATTAGCAGAAATCTTTAATCCCCAGAATGATTTACCTTGATTTGTTCTAGCAGCAATAACTACTAAATCGTTTTCCAATATACCACCCATTATTTCATCAAGTCCTGACACTCCAGTTTTAAACCCAATAAACCCAGGATTTTTAACAGCTTCATTGTATTTACCAAGACGTGAAGTATCTTCTATGATATTTACACCAACAAGTTCTCCAACACCTATGTTTCTAATAGCTTCTAACTCAGCTGTAATAAAGTTTAAAGCCTCAATGCTATTTGTTCCACCTAAAGTTTCTCCCCATTTATTAATAGTATCAACTTGCATACGTTGTATTAAAGCCTCTCTAAATGTTTCAACTAAATACTTTGGTGATTCTAATACTTCAATTGGTTGAAAGTCTTCAAAATTAGCTAACATAGTTGGGTAGTCAGGTACTTTACCATACTTTTGGAAATGGTTATAAACAAACAAAACCTCTTCCAAATACTCTGGACTGAATCTATCTGGTGTTATGTTGTTCTGTAGAAGTAAATCAATCTTTTTATTTATAATTACATAGTTGAGCAATTGAAGTTCTACCATTATTCTTGCCACCAACCCTTCAAACTACGTCTGCTAACACCTTTAAATTCTAGTGGTCTACATATTTCGGAAATTCTATCCATTATCCTTATACCTAATCTTTTACTTAATTCCGGATAGCTAAGATTACTTGTTATAATCATAGCTTTATGTTGGCTGTATCTATAATTAATATAGTTATACAGTTTCCCAGTAACCCAATCTGTAGGTGATTCTACTCCCAAGTCATCAAATATAACCAAATTAGAACCAAGTATCCTATTCTCAACTTCTGTTACTATGTCTTTGTTATTCATATTAATTCTAAGAAACTCAAATAACTCAGATATATTTATATAGTAAACACTATCATCTATAATACTTTTATTCATTGCAGACTGTTTAATGTACTCGTGAACAAACTTAAATGCCCACGTTGTTTTTCCATTACCTTTATTTGTACTGTATAGATATATTCCTTCGCCTTTTTTAACGTGCTCATAAACATTTTCCATATATTTTTTACAGGCTCTAAACGTTTCTAAATCTTCTTGTTCGGGTATTAGTTTACCAATGTCCTTTGATATTTCGGGTAAGTTACTGCTATCATACATTAAAATACTTTTGTAATACCATCTACAAGTTTCCACGCAACCACCTTTACCCAAATATTGACAGGTATCTTTTAGCGGACATTCTTCTTTATTATATTTTTTCCACCACACTAAAATTCCTCCTCACTAAGCTTCATATCTTTTTTAATAACGGTTGTGTCGTGTGCATAAATTGATTGTCTAACTTCTATTGTCCAAGAGTTTAAATAACCATCAAACTTAGATTCTCTAAATATAGTAGTAGGCACAAAATATTGAGGATTTTTAATAAACCAATCATCTAAACTTTTAACTTCAATAACTCTCATAAAATCTTCTATTGTTTTACCTGCTTCTAAATGTTTACCTATTAAGTCCCTATATACTTTTGTTGACTTATTAAAGTTCTTTTTAGTCGTTTGATTTAGGTAACTAATAATAGAATCTATAGTTATGTCGTTTGAGTTTTGTTTTACTTCTTCTACTTGTTTTTCAACAGGTTTTTCTACAACTCTTTCTACAACTATTTTATCTACTAAACGTAATCTTCTTTCTTCTACTTCATTTGTATCAGCTCTTATTAATTCATTTGTTAAGTATCCTAATTTAACTAAATTGTTTACCCATCTACTAATTGTTTTTACGTGTACTTTCTCACCCTTACGTTCAAAATACTCGGTTAATGCACTGTTACCAGCATAACAATATCCCAGTTTATTAGTAAGAGAAGAAATAATACCGTATAGTATTTTCTCATTAGATGTTAATTGTTTACTTGTAAGTATTGGTGCTGGTATAACTGCATAAAAATTCATATTCATACTAATCGCTCAACTGTTGTAATAATTTAATTGCGTCAGTTAATTGACTTTCTATTTGCTGGTCTACAGTTTTCCAACCTTTAGCTTTTATGTCCTTACTATCATCACCATCTTCCATTTCCATAGTAACACCAAACCCAACCCCATAAGAATTGTACCCGTGTGATAGTTTAAGTTGTTTACTGAATGTCATCTCTTTTATCTTAGCCATCTAATTTTCCCCCTTTAATTTTTTTAACCTTTATAGTTAATGACTGTTTATTTGTTATACACGGTAGTATTAAACTCTCATCTATACTACCATCAGCAATATAATTTTGTAGTATATCACTGTGTACTGTTGTTACCATCTGTCGTTTCGTTGTCATTAAATTGGCTAATTCTGGATTTTCTTTTATTAGCCCTTTTAATATAAACTCAAGTTGTGCCTCATCCATATCAATTGTATTTTTTGTTGATAAGGATAATGTAAGTCCTACATCTGTCAAAGTAATTTCGTCTCCAACTTTTAATAAATTAAGTAGAGCTTCTTTATATTCTTTTTCAACTTTTTTTACTTGAGAAGCTTTTTTTCGTGCGTGGTATAATCCTAATGCCGAAATTGACATTATACTACTTTTTTCTTCTTCTGTTTCTAGTACTTGTTTTAATGTTAATTTCTTATGTGCCTTTACTATTTCTTCATTTAACAACTTTGTTCACTCCCTTCTCTTCAAGTCCAAGAACTAATCTTGTTAAGTCAACAGGTTTATAATCTACATCACCGTCAACTAAATACTTACTAAGATTACCTTTTCCGTAAACTAATTCATTTATCTTTTCATCTATTGTTCCTTTCGTTATGTATGTACGAACGTGTACTGTTTGTGTTGTTCCAATACGGTGGGCTCTATCTTCTGCTTGTAATTTATTTGCTTGATTCCAAGGCTCTTCAACAAACATAACATAACTACCTTTACTTAATGTAATACCAGTTCCCATTGCTCCAATAGTTCCAATAATAAGGTTTCTAGTTTCATCCTTTTGAAATTCATTTATATGAGCTTGACGTATTTCTGAAGATACAGCCCCAGTAATTTCCAATGGTTTATATCTTTTAAGCTCTTCCATCAAACCGTCAACTACACTTGTCCAGTTACTGAAGATTATTACTTTGTGTCCCTGTGAAATAACCTCATCTACGTCTTCAAGTATTTGTTCCATCTTAGCGCCCATTCCAACGTCTGGGTCTAATATAGGTGGGTAGCTTGTAACTTGTCTTAACCTAGTAAGTTTCGCTAGTGGATTAGGACTTAATAATATTTCGTTTATTTGTTCTATAAGTTCTTGTTCTATATTGTTATATAGTTTTCGTTGTTTACTCGTAAGTTCAACATATACATTTGTATGAATTTTAGGTGGTAAATCAAACACATCTTCTTTCATTCTCCGTAACTGTACGTCGTCTAACCTACCCCTTAATTCATCTAAGTTTCTGTAACCTAATATTTTATAACCACCAAACCCACCAAAAACGCAATAACGATACTTAAATCTACCAAGAGTTCCTGTTTCTTCTCCTAACCATTTTAATATGTTATATAGGTCTATAGCATCATTCATTAAAGGTGTACCAGTTAAAGCCATCTTATAATAACTGTTAAGTTTATGAATCTCTTTACCAACTAGACTTTGTGAGTTTTTCATTTTATGTATTTCGTCAATAATAACCATACCAATTTCGCCCTCATAAATCATATCTTGTAATATGTTAACTATTTCAACATTCCTTAATGTTTCACCATTAGTAATTAAAAAGAACTCATCTCTTCCTAATTGTAAATCTTCTAATTTATGTTTGGTACTATCTTGTACAACTCTACCTTTTCTATTTGTTCTAGTTCCCAGTATACGACTAGCTTCATTTGTGTGTGTTTTTATTTCTTCTTTCCAGTTCCATTTTAAAGAGTTAACCCCACATATAATAAGGCAGTGTTTAAACTGTTTCTTTCTACTAAGGGCTATATCCAGCGATTGTTTCGTCTTCCCAAGTCCTTGGTCATCAGCCAGTAAAAACCTATTGTGTGTTTCAGCGTATTGAAAACCTGCTACTTGATGTGCAAACGGTTTTGTTTTGAAACTATATGGTAATTCAGTTACTGCCCCAAGTATATCTCGATTAGCTTTTTTATATCTTTTTATTTCTTCTTTAATTTTTTTATCATTAGAAATTATAGCAAAGTCAGAAAAGGCAAACATAACATCATCTAGTTGTTTATATGGTACTTCCCACATATCAATACCCCTATGATAATATTTTATTCGCATTTTATTTATTATTTGAATTGTTTTTGTATCAAAAGTAAAACCTATGTAAAGAGCATAACCACTCTTTCTAGTATTTTTGGCTTTACCTTTGTGTAAGTATATTACTCTCAAATAAACCACTCCAATTTAACCTACTATATTATAACACAGTTTCGATGATAAGTAAAGAGCGTAACTGTGAGTAAAGAAACAAAAAACCGTTATTTAAAATAATAACGATTTATGTTTATAAATACTATAATTAAGGATTGTTTTCATATCTATTCCTTCTTTCTTTTTATTGGTACGAGTGGAGGGAATCGAACCCACAACATTATGGTCCTAAGCCATACGCCTCTGCCAAATTGGGCTACACTCGCATTTGGTACGTCGAGCGGGAGTTGAACCCGCACTGTTAGGAGTTTAAGACCTATGACTCTGCCAGTTGGTCTACCGACGCATATTCGTGAGGAGAGAGGATTATACCTCTACTTCTTAGTACTAATGCTAAGCCTAAGTTTCTATGTTATCCTCATTTAATTTTAAAATGGTGCACGTGACAGGGCTCGAACCTGCATCTCGACGGTTAAAAGCCGCCTGCCGTACCATTAAATTGGCTACACGTGCATTTTGTTACTTATCTCCACCAGATAATGTTGTTTAACCCGATTATAAGGTGGAAATAAAGGTAATTGTTTTTGATGTAGTTAGAAGGATTCGAACCTAAGTATCCCCGTTTCGTTTTATATGTGTGTGCTGTGTGTATCTTAAACAAGATACTCTTTTTTACGGGTGCCTTACCACTTGGCTATAACTACATTTATGGAGGAAGTGACAGGAATTGAACCTGCGTACCGTGCGAAGACGGGTTTAGCTGTTTTCAAGACAGGTGACCACCAACAGGCCAACACTTCCATTTTGGAGACGTAGATGAGATTTGAACTCACGCTCATAGGGTTGCAACCTACTGCCTTTCCTCTTGGCTACTACATCTATCTGGTAACGAGAATAGGATTCAAACCTATAAAGAGAAGTTTTCGTACAAGGTTATATCTCGAGTTTCACCTAGTTATTATATGCTTCTCCACGCCTTAGAAGGGCGCTGCGTATATCAATTCCGCCATCTCGTAATCTGGCACCCCCAACTAGATTCGAACTAGCATCCGACGCCTTAGAAGGACGTTGCTCATCCAATTGAGCTATGGGGGCATTTGGAGTAGGGTGGAGGATTTAAACCTCACTTCATTCACTAAGATATCTCCTAGTTTCGTCTTTTCACAAGACAACAACCTCACATTTGGTTGCGGACGACAGGAGTCGAACCTGATATCTCCGGGTAATGAGCCCGACGTGATTCCGTTTCACTTCACCGCAATGTTTGGTGGAGCTACCATAAGTCCCACCAGTATTCATCTACTTTTTTAAATTGACCGCCATTGGCTATAATACCTTTATAATATCTAATTCTTATATTACTACGGTGCTTCATCCATTTCTTGCGTCTTTTCTCAAGCATTTTATTTATGTAACGCCCAAGGTCTTCATCAAACCAAGGAGCACAACGTGTCCAATGTCCAACTGATGCTTTTTTTAATCTTCTTTGGTTCTCAATGTTTTTATGAATCATCTTTTGTACCTCCTTATATTTTAATTACAAGGCTACTAATAGTTTTTTCATCGAAACACTCCTTTATTGTTGTTTCTTTTTATTTCTCTCTAACGCTTTAGCTGCTTTAAAAGCATCTATTTTTTTACGTGATACATCTAAATCTATTTTACCGTTCTTCATAAATTGCAAATCAATTCTAGGTGTATCTGTTTTTTGGTAAGGTGCGAACCATTCGTATAAAAATCTATAAGTTGGTTTAATCATTTTACCAAGTTCATTATAAAACTTCTTCATCTTAACTGGTTTGTAATCTACCATTTCTACACATACATTATAATACCCTTTAATGTCTAAATATATTTCGTGTGTATGACCGTGAATATTTATGTTTCCAGGAATAATTGGTTGCGGAATATGCGATAACAAAATTCTACTAGTTAAGTAAAAAGGTTTATTATATACATAGTCAAAATACCTATCATAAAACTCTTTACTATAATTATCGTGGTTACCTAACAGTAATACTTTAGTTCCCTTTAATAAAGGAAAATAAACCTCAATATAATCTTTAGTACCTAAATCACCTAACACATACACAATATCATTTTCTGTTACAGTTGTGTTCCACTGTTTTACAAAATAATCTGCTAATTGCTGGTCTGTGTCAAATTGTGTTCTTACTGCTCTTCTTAACTTTTCGTGTCCCAAATGTGGGTCACTTATTACATATTCTGCCATCTTACTCTCCTTGTCTAAGTTCGTCCCTTATTCTCATTAATATATGTCCTAGTTTGTTTTTACCTATACCATTACAAACACCCCAGTAAGTGTCGTTCCACGTATTACCTTCCATAAGGTATATGTCTCCCGTTTCTAATAGTAACTCAGCTAGTAAATCATCACTGAATTTCTCTTTACATATTTTATACATATATTCGTCTTTTACTTGTTCCCAATCTTTACGTAACAAAACTTTTCTTCCTAGTTTCTTAGCCTCTCTTGCGTCTAATGGAGTGAACACCATTTGAGCTGTTTGTCCTCTAACCTTTTGTGCTTGAAAAGCTGATTCATTACACTTATACCAAACACCGTTAAACAGTATTGGATGATAATGAAAGTTACTTAAAAATTCCCATTCTTTCTTAAATCTATCTATCATTTTAATACCTTCTTTCTAATTGGCAGGAATGACAGGACTTGAACCTGCAACATTTGGTTTTGGAGACCAACGTTCTACCAGTTGAACTACACTCCTATATGGTGCCTCGGGTGGGAATTGAACCCACATACCTTTCGGGACGAGTTTACAGCCCGCCTAGACTTGCCAATAGTCCAACCTCAGCATTTGGTGGGGCTAACAGGAGTTGAACCTGCATAAACGGAGTCAAAGTCCGTTGCATTACCATTACGCTATAGCCCTATATATAATAAATTCATAAGCCGGATTCTGTTTATCTCATCATTTATCTTTGCCGCTACCTTAGTTTGCGTTGCACATTCGCCAGCATGGTCGTTCCATTTCCACAATAGTTGCTGTGTCTCTCGGGGTTATTGGTTTGTATGCTCTACTGTTAACCCTTTTTCGATTACTTGCATACCTAACAACTGCCTGCTATTGTTTACTCGTCTCTATGCCGATACTGCCACACTTATTAGGTGATGGCGTTGAGCGATAATTAATGTGTCCGGACTTTCCTCACACGTTTTATCAATTAATAATATGTAATAATTACACGTTTTATCTATTAATAATTTGTGCGCGATGAGTTGAATTTACATTTTTTATATCAAAACTCATTTTGAGTTAAGTTTTTACAATGGAGGAAGTAATGAGATTTGAACTCACAGACCGTGCAAGACGGATTTGACACCTTAGCGGGGTGTTGCTTTACCATTAAGCTATACTTCCATTATAGTGAGAGTTTAACGATAACTCACAACGCTGAGTAGGCCAGTAACGGGGGCCGAGTGTCCAAAAGGGATTGCACCTTTCTATTATCCTACAATTATTCTTATGATGCCCAACAGTTTATACACATCCTCAGGTGTGAACAGTTATTTTTCGCCTCGCTTGTTCAGGCCACGACCTATGATGCGGTCACAGGTAATCGCTTCCACTACCAACTAGTATAGAGAAGATTTATGAAAGTAGAGGGACTCCAACCCTCGACACTCCCGTTGGAAACGGTTGGCTCTGGCACTGAGCTATACTTTCATACGCCTCTTGTGAAGACGACTTTGGCTTTTTTTGGAGACCTACTAAAGGATTGGTTACCCCCGAGAGTTATAAATATGCCACTACTATAACATTGGCCATTTGGTGACATCGACGAGAGTTGAACTCGCACTTACGTGAGTGAAAGTCACGTGCCTTACCGTTTGGCTACGATGCCAGTTTTTTAATAAACTCTTCTTTTGTTATTTTGTTTTTATTTTCTACTATCTCTATTCTTTTACAATTTTCAATAACATAAATTATATCTTTAGCCTCTATTTCCATTTTGATTACCCCAATAAAAAACCTATGATTTAATTAACCATAGGTTTATATCAACTTAGTCCTATAAAGAACTCTGTTATATCAAACCTACGTTAGAAAAATACCATCTATATAAACTTTTAGATTTCGAACACAACTGTTCTAATTTCAGATACGATTGCATTAAAAGTTTTTTCATAGTATTTTCCTCCGTTGTTAAACTTCTCATTTATGGCTGTGAATCACCTTTGTGTTTTAATGGCCAGGACGACGAGATTTGAACTCGCAACCTTCAGGCTGACAACCTGCTATGCTACCGTATTGCACCACGCCCCGATGGTTCAGGTGACAGGAATTGAACCTGCGACTTCGTGGTCCCAAACCACGCACTCTACCAAACTGAGCTACACCCAAATGTTACTTCCAATGAAACCCATTAGAAGTTTTTCTAAATCCTATTAAAACTTTACTTATACCACTAGCAACACTATCTACATTTGTTGACTTAGTATATTTATTATTTATAAGGTACGCTGCTGCTTCCCTTTGACTAATGAAATGTAAATTCTTTTCAACAAGTATTACAGGAACTCTAACTTTCTCCCATACTTTCTTAACACTAATATTGTTTATTCTTAGTATATTACTTATTGTATCTACACAACAGTCAAAATATTTAGCTGTAAATGTTACCTTACCCAATTCTTTATACTTATTAACTACATCAATATCTTTTAGTCCCAAATAAGGATTTCCATCTCCGCCAATAGTTAAGTTATATCCTTTTCTAAATGTGCCAATTCTTTCAATTGCTTTAATTTCTTCTTGTTCTAAAATACCTTCTTTAAACTTACCAAGTGAATCTATTCTAAAGTTATCAATACTATACTTAGCAAAGGCTTTATATAAAGGTCTATTACTAGCATAATCTCGTTTACTTGTTTGAATGTGTGCCTTAAATCTATTTTTCATTGTGTCATATGTTTTGCCTACATACATCTTACCATTTACCTTATTAGTTATTACATATAAAGTACCTATCATTATACCACCTCAAATTATTTTGAGGGGGGTAGCATCACACTACCCCATATCTCCACCTTATTACAGGAATTAATTGTTAGTACCCCCACCAGTTGCTACTCCTCCGGAGAGTAGATAGTCTGATACAGTCCTTGGGAGCTTACTCCACTGAAGTATCACAACTAAACTTAGGTGTGGGTTATGCTTAAATAATCAAGACACGAATATTAAACCGTCCCGAAGGACGATTGTTGGGTTTGAACCAACTAGCTTTCTTGAAAGGAAAGGTTTTACCGTTAGGTGTATTTGCTGTGTGTGTCTTTATATAGTTCTATTATTAAAATTGGTAGTCGTAAGAAGATTCGAACTTCCAACCCCTTGCTTGTAGGGCAAATGCTCTCCCGTTGAGCTATACGACTAAATAGGTGTGGTGGCTAACGTCCACATTGTCTCGGTTCACTATTGATAGAACACGCGAAAGCCTATAATACCGAAACCCCGTTGGGTTTCCTGTTATATATAATTAAACCAAGACACAATATTTTATCCATTAAAAGTGGGGTGCATTTCTGCGAGTGTTATTGCTGTGTGTGTCTTTCTGTTTTATTATTAAAATTGGTGGAGTCGAACGGGCTCGAACCGTCGATTTCCACAGTGCAAGTGTGGTGCCTTCCCAATTTGGCCACGACCCCATAAATACCTTTTAACTAGACACGTCTTCTCTGGTTCGGCCGTTAAGCCGATAATGTGTTTGCTGCAGGTGTCTAAAGGTTTGTAAGTAATACTTTAAGTTACTTAATAATTATACCACACTTTGTTTAAAAAGTAAAGAGCTAATTTTAAATATTTGTTAATGATGGTCGTATTAACGCTTCACCAGTTGCTAAAACGCTTTCTACTCCGTTCACGTCAATATTTCGTAGCTCGTGTTGATATAAACCACTTTTTAATGTTTCAGTATCTGCTTGAGTAAGATATACTTCATAATCATTTGAACTAATGGTAATACCATCTTCGGTAGTTTTAGTTAGAACAATTTCAGCCTTACCTAGTGTCGTGGCAAGTACCCAAGTTGCTGTACCGCCTGTTATAACTGCAGGGTTTCCAGAGTCATCTGTAATTGTAAAAGTAATTACTTTGCTCTCCCCTAGATACATTTCAAAATCTTGGTTTACTTTTGCCATTTATATCACTCCTATATTATATGTTCCTACTTAGGACCGAATTGTCCCTCTAACACAATTAATACCTTACTACCATATAATTGCTCTATGCTTTTTAAAACTCCCGTTAGAGAGTTAAATTGGTTGGTTTCTCCTAACAATTCTACTATCGTTCCATCTTCTAAAATAACAAGTATTCTATTAAACAGTGTTTTATTAAATAGTGTTTTATTAAACATTTAAGAAAACACCTCCTATTTTAATAAATCATCCATTTGTTCTTGTGTTAATATTCCACTATCTACTAATAATTGTAATTTATTTTCTTGTGAAACTACAACCACTATCTCTCTATAATTCCATTTAAAATTGTTTGTTACAGGGTCTATATACCTAACGGGTTTAAATCCTTCCCTTACTTCCGGTTCTATTTCAGCATCAACTACAAGAGAAGCTGTTTGTCTTTGCGCTTCTGTTAAATATTTTTCATTAACTACCATACTAACTTTATCGCCTGTTCCGAAATAATATATCATCTAATACCACCTTTATTTTGTTATTATACTTTATTTTGTTATCATAGCTTTTGCATCAATACCAGTAGTATAAATAGCTGTGTCAACTGTAGACATATCAGATTTTAAGTATTGATGTATTAAGCCTTGTCTATTCCCTGCATATATATGTAAATAATCTTGTGTTATGGAATATATAGTGTCTGACATAGATGCAGATTGTGATACTTTTGTCATATCTGATTTTTTGAATTTAACTATGCTATCATTTGTTCCACCAGCATAAACATAAGTATCATCATTAACCATTACCTCACCATTTCTAACTAATGTATCTCCTGTAGCTACTAATCCTAAAGTAGATTTTAATAATTTAACAACTGTATCAAAATCACCACAAACATATATATAAGTATCATCACCAACTATATCATTAACAATAGATTGCGTAGCGATAGAAGCTAAAGTCCTATCAATGGTGTCTTGTGCCTTAAAAGCTGGAATAATAATATTAATCTTTTTCATAATTACCTACTTTCATTTATAAGATATGGGGGA